>Ga0187846_10000107_pt1 | contig 48163 bp, 46 predicted proteins | sample TC_taG_FD_161473 | JGI IMG/M metagenome (GOLD analysis project Ga0187846, IMG submission 161473) | Biofilm microbial communities from the roof of an iron ore cave, State of Minas Gerais, Brazil - TC_06 Biofilm (v2) | ecosystem: Environmental > Terrestrial > Deep subsurface > Cave > Wall biofilm... | reverse complement strand
TGCTAGCCTATCATCCGAGGCGAGTGACGTTGGCCAGATCACAGGTGGAGGCCCTGCGTGCCGGGGGTTCCCATGCGTCTTTCCCAGAGCTCGTCTCGAAGTTCGTACTGCTCGGCATGCCGCGGCGTTTTGCGCCGCGCCTCCAGATTTGAGTAACCGTTTGGAATCCGTCGCTATGCGCAACCGCCCTATGGGCAAAGTGCGCGAGATCACCCAGCTTGCCTGTCGGCATCGCCCACCGCCTCGCGGTAGGCGGCAAAGGCGATGTCCGGGACGGGGATGCGCAAACGACACACCCGGGCGAGTTAGCGCTCGTGGGCAGCGCTTCGCGAGGTCTTGCTGCTGTACCCGCGGGTACAACTCGCACATCAGGCAGTAACCGCACGGCCCCGCCTCGTAGACGACAAGCGGCGCCCCCGGCGGCACCGATCCGCGACAACGCCTTGGCCAGCTGCGCCAGGGATACTGGAGGCAGACCTCGTGTTCCTCTTCGACTCTCCTCGACTTGGCTCACTCATCAGCCTGACGCTGCTTCTCGTCCGGCCACGATGTCTAGACGGAAGTTCCCCGCCGTCGATTGACGGTTTCATGCGCTAAATCACTGTGGAATAAGAGGCAAAGTTCCAGCGTTAATTGAACACCCAAGTTCCAGCGTTAGTTGAACACGCAGACGTCACCGACGAGCCGTACATCCGTCCTCGAGCAACCAAAGTGGGCATGTTTCTCCTCTGGAAAGCAGCCTTGGAAGTCACAGCTGCAACCCAAGACACAGTTCAGGAAAGTTCGCGGACGTTGCCACGTCGACGCGAGACAATTGTTCAATTAACGCTGGAACTTGCCCTCTTACGGAATGAGATGCAGTGTCTAGTCAGTTCGGCCAATCGATGAGTACGCTCAACGAATCAGGGATGTGACAAACGCAGAGAACTGCGTCGTGTTTGTCGCAGAGAGCGGAAGCGCCATGGTTGGAGTCATTTTCCGTAACCAGGGCACCGCGAGAACGCTCGCCATTCACTCTTTCTGGTCATGGCAGTTCTTCAAGCCAAGGGGGAGCAGTTGCTCGGAGATTGTCGCGCGACGTTTCGCTGCTCATTTCAGGCACACCGCCTCTATATTGTTGCCGTCCGGGTCGAGCAGGAACGCAGCGTAGTAGCTCGCGCTGTAGTCGGCGCGCAGGCCAGGACCGCCGTTGTCGCGGCCGCCGGCTTTGAGACCGGCCGCATGGAAGCGATTGACCGCCTGGCGGTCGGGGGCGCAGAACGCAATGTGCGCGCCGCTACCGTTGGAGCCCTTTGCGGAATAGAGCCACAGGGCTGGTTCGCCCGGCCGGCCGAAGCTCGCGCTCGCGGCATCCTCAGACGCCAGCACGTGGCCGAGCGGCTCGAGCGCAGGCTTGTAGAACCGGACCGCCGCACTGAGGTCCTTAACATTCAGTCCGATATGGTCGTACATCAACGCACCTCGATTCGTTGCGCCAGCATGTCGATGAGCTTGTGCCAATGCGCACCGTTGTCGCTCGAAACTTCAGCGCGCCAACGGAACGCATCAGGACGGATGTCGCTGAAGATCCAGCGCAGGCCGGCGCCGTTCGAGCCGGTTCCTTCTTGGAAGATTTCGTCGCCCCTCGGACGACCAACCAGCTCGGCGCGATAGCCGGCGCAGGGATCGATCCACGTCACGCGCCAGGCGTCGAGCTTGGGCTCGTAGACGCGTATCGTGGTGCCGTACTGGTTATCGAACGGACCCCATGGCTCCGACTGCCCGACCCGCCGTCCCTCGCGCGGTGGCGTGATCCACACGTCTTGAATCGCGCGTCCCTCGAGCACCCGCTCGAAACGGATGTCCCAGAAATGGCGGCGCGATGTGCCGTCGGACAGAAAAGCACGCGCCTCCGCTTCCCAGCGGCCGATGAAGCCGTCGTACAGATTGAGCATGTCCATGCCCCGAACATTACGAGGCGGACGCTCGCTCCGCTGTCAGAATCTTGCCCTCTTTTCGCAGCGCCGCGGGGGTTGCGCCGAACATCCTGCGAAAGGTGAAGGTGAAATGGCTGTGGTTCGAGAAGCCGAGATCCAGGGCGATAGCGCTGAGCTCGCGCGAAGAATCGAGCACTTCGACTAACGCTGCGGCCAAACGCGCTTGCAGGTGGTAACGGTGCAGCGGCATGCCGGCGAGCCGGCGGAACGTGCGTGCCAGATGAAACGGTGAACTGTGCACGGACCGCGCGAGAGCATTCAGCGACCATGCTTCGCCCGGTTGCGCAGCGAGCGCGATTTTCGTCGCCTCGACCATGTCTCTTTGGCGCGGCCGCGCCGAAAGAGGTGGTTTGGCCGCGGCCGAGGCGGCGAACAGGTCCAGCGCGGTCTCTTCGGCTTCCAGACCGCTCGCCATTCGATGCAATAGGCGATGCCGCAAGATCCGCGGCGCGGCGATCAGGCGCGCATCGAGTACCGCGTGCGTCTGCGCGAATTCCTCGGCGCAGAGGATGTCCTGCATCGTTTCGCGCGCGGGCGCGATCACCAGGCATTCATCTCCGCCCGCGACCGGATGGCTTACACGGTACGCTTCACCCGCCTTAAAGAAGATCGCGTGGCAAGAGTCGGCGACTACGCGTTCGCGGCTGGAATGGTGCTTCAGAAACATCCCCTGCAGCGGGAAAGCGAGCGCGTTCACGGGCGAGTACTCGTCCGGGCCACAGGCATGGCTGTGCGGACGACAATGCACGACGTGAATACAGACCGTTTCGCTGCGATGCGCGGTGTAGCGGGTGAGCGACATGAGCCAATCTTAAAGCAATCCTCCATTGACGGGGTGTCGTCGCCGCAGTGTTACCAGCTCGTCGCGGCCTAACTGAAAGCGTCCGGCAACGGGGACCGGGTCGATGACCGCTTTGCAGCGGTCCCTACTTCCGCTTAGGGTCGTGAGTCAGTCGGCTGACCGGCCCCGGCCACAACCGGACCTCGAGGCATGCGCTCGAAAGCGGACCGGCGCTGATGTCGCGGACCTACAGCTGACCTTACCGTCGCGCAAATGCGGTCGTCTGAGCTGGGCTCTTTTGCGCGCCGCTAGCCGATTCGTCAGGCGAATCCGTTACCCCGTGTCCCCGGACTCTTTATTACCGCTCGGGGCTGTCGCCGTGACGCATGGTCTTTGGCGCCCCCGCCTTCAACTTCTCCAGGGCGTCGGGCATCATGCGTCCGAACATGGAGCTCAGCATTGCCGTCGGGATGAGGCCGCCACTGTTCTCCGGGCCGTGCGCGCCGGACATCAAGAACTGCGGCACAAGCGGCTGACTGATCTTGGTCAAGGCATCGGCGAAACGCGAGAAATTCTGCTCCGCCAGACGATATTCCGGGCCGCCATATGCGTCGACGGAGAGCTTGGTGGCCTGGGCGTTTGCGGTGCCGATCGCGAGCGTCCTGTCAGCCTCGCCTTGCCCCTCGAGCCGCGATCTTTCGCCAGCCGCGGCTGCGGTCACCTTCACGGTCTCGGCATCCTTCTGCGCTCGCGCAAGCGCCGCGGCGCCTTCGTTCTCGTGCACCTTGACCTGGATCAGCGACTGAGTAAGCGCGGACTGCGCCGCCGCAGTTGCCTTCGCCTCGTTCAGGGTGCGCTCTTGCACCGCCGCCTTTTCCTGCTCCTGATAGGTCGTCACTTGCTCCCGCGCGACTTGGCGTGAACGCAGCTGAATCAGGATGTTCTCGATCGTCTGGTCGCCAGCCGGGGCGCGCGGCGTGCCGATCAGCACCTCTTGTAATTCGAGCGAATAGGCCTCGAACTTTGCTTTCATTTCGTTTCCGGACTCCTCCTGGATCGCCGCCCTGTTTTGCAACAGCTCGATCAGGGTCATCTTCTGCGCGATGTTCTTGAAGAAGGCGCTGACCATCGGGTCGAGCGTCTGCTCGACCAGCTTTTTCACGTCGCCAAAGCGCTGAATGATCATCGGCGCCTTTTGGTAGTCGATATGCATGACCACGGAGAGCGGCAGCGTCGGTTCGAACGCATCCTTGGTGATCAGCGATATCTCCGAAAGATTTTCGTCGAGCTTTAGCGCGCCGACTTCACCACGGACCCATTTGAGGATGAAGTTGACGGTAGGGATGATCTCGATCTTCCCAGCATAGGTATTGAACGCGTATTTGCCCGGCAGCATGGGGTCTTTCCAGACGCCGCGGCTGCCATTCACAACAAGTTCCCCATGGCGATATTGCTCGCCAGAGACGTCGGCGGTCTTCGGTCCGGTATAGAAGATCACCACGCCGACATTGCCGACCGGGATCACGGACTTGGGAACCGCCTCGACGGTCGCGAATAGTCGATTGATATACCAAGTGCCTTCGACGACGACCTGCAACTGGCGGCCGCGGAACCCGCCGGCCTTCAGGAATTTTTCCGGCTCTTGGAAGTTGTTGTGAAACGTCTTAGTGTCACGCAGATCGGTTCCGACCTCCGGTGCGATGATCTCGCCGGGAGGCAGTGACGGGCCGTCATGGACGGTCACGATCCCGACCACATCGTGATCGGCGGCAAGGACGATTGGGGTGAATCCGTCGCGGTCGGAGATCGTCTGCTTCATATCGTCAAGAACACCCCGCTCCTGTTGACTCAGGGCGTGGCCGTAGACCCGGTCGTCTGCAATGATGGCGAATTGTGTGGTGTTGATTGCATAGGTCCCCTCGCGCAGAACTTTGCGCTGGGGACCTTTCTGGCCGCCACCCATGAGGAACTTGCGTGCATCCTGAAAATCGGACTTTTCCTCGGTGTCATTGGCCGCGAGCACCTGCGAAGCCCCCAGCGGGGACCCGTCGCGCGCGAACACGTAGGCGATCTTGCCTTGGCCGACGGTGACGAGGTCGGATTTGTGGATTCGATAGGTGAAGGGAAAGAACACGTGGAGACCGCCGCGCAGGATTTCAGGCTCGAAGCCGGCCTCGCCACGGAGCGCGATGAAACCGGACTGGATCGAGCCCTTCGCCGCCCACATCTTCTCCACGATTCCGACCTGGTTGTTCGGGATGTAGCGAAAGATATTGGCCGCGCGCAGGAAAATAAGAATTGCGACGACGACCGCCGTCCAGATTCCGGCATTCGCAAGGCTGCTTACGTCCATGTTCGATCCTCCCTTGAGTGCAGCGGAGCCTCCAGCAGCGCGACGAACCCGACCCGCGCGGCCATGGCCACGGCATCATATTCCGGGTCCTGGGAGGTTGTTACCTGGAATCACGCTGGCCGGGAAGCTCTGTCGCAAAGTGGAACAGTGTCATCACCTACGAGACTGGCCGCCGCACGGCGCAAGGACTAAGCACTGCTGCGGGCGTATTCCCATCAGGAGAAAAGCGGGGCGTGGACCCAACTCAAAAGAAATCGGCGTGCGCGTTTTCACCATGACCCTTGTGTGGTGAATTCGGGCGCGCGATAGTCGGCTTCTGGCCCGCGAGCCGTCTGTCCCTAGATCATCGCTTTGTGGCGCAATCCGCGGACAACTGGGAACGCTGTTTGTGCCCCGCGCTCCCGGGCTCAGGAGCTACTTTGTGATGAGCGCGTTGGAATTGATATGGTAGCCGGCCAGAAGGCCCGCTCCGTCCCTGATCCGATATACAAATGTCTCAGTTGCTTCACCGCCCGCATACTGGATCCTGTACACCAACGTGGCAAACGTGCCTGACGTGTGATAGTTGATACTCCAAGTTTGTCTCTCCGCCTTCTGCACAGGTCCCAGCTTTCGATGGACAGCGTCGAGCAAGGCCACAAAGTCTGTTTCAGTTGCAACCTTCTTGAGGTCCTCGGACGCTTGCGCATAGATCTCCGCCGTACGCCCTTCGTCGAGGAGCGCATGGAATTGTGGGACTTGCTTTTCGGCCAAGCTGGTGTCGGCCGACATAGAGCAAGCCCCGGCCGTGATTGCGACCAGCATGACGAGAAATGTTCGCAAACGCATACGAGTAAGCCTAATGACGTGCGTCAGGGAGACGCCACAGCGCTTCGGCTGATGTCAATAGTATCCGGCGCGCCCGCGGATTAGATAGGAGGTTTCGCCGACCTGAAACGTACCCAGCTGACGGGAGTGAAGGATTTCACACTACGGCAGGCCACGGTGGGCTCGGGAGAAGAAACTGGTGGAATAGGCTAGAAGACTGCGGGCGGGTCTGATCGAAGATCGAGCCAACAGCGGTGGGTCACCAGGATGTGGGCCGCAAGGCTCACCCGAGGGGACCGGGGACGGGTCGAAACAGCAGCTCGTAGGCCAAAGCGCATGGCGTGCCGTTCAGTCGCGGTCGGTGCGCGCCGGGTCACCGTGCGGCAACACGTCGCGGAACATCTCGAAGCACTTCCACTTCGGCACCGGCGGCGTGTAGCCGGCCCGCGGCACGTAGGAGGACGCTTCCGTGATGCTCATGCGATGGACGTAGCGCGGGCAGTTGGGAAAGATGCGCTCGGCGCGCACGCGTACGACAAGTTGCGCTCCGGCGAAGCCTTCCAGCAGCGGATCGTCGTGGCGAACCAGGGCGCGTCCGTTGACGCGCAGTCGGTTGGGCCGCTCGAAGTCGATGAACAACAGCGCGACAGCAGGGTTGACCAGCACATTACCGAGGCTGCGGAACATTCCGTTGCCGTCGTAACTCGGAAACGCCAGCTCGTTGACGTCGGTCACGCGGACGAAGCCTGGTGCGCCCCCCTTGTAGGAACAATCCGGCTGTCCCTCGCCGTCCGCGGTTGCCAGGAAAAAGAATGCGCGGCTTTCGATGAAGCCGCGATCCTCTGAGGTAAAGGCCGTGCGCGCAAGCTTCTCTTCGATCCGGTCGGCGAGGCGCCGCGTATCGAAGCGGTCCTGCAGTTGCCGCATACCCGCGTGGTAAGCAGGTCCCGGCGAGGTCTCGTTCGCGCCTTTCATAGGCCGCTCCTCGGGGCCGGGACTTCAGCGAACTCCACTGGCTTCTGCGGGCGAGTATTCACCTGAAGCTGGAAGAGATCGGGCCGCGCATAGTGGCCCACGACATCGAGGCTTCGCCGCGCCACGCCGACGCGCTCAAGATCAATCTCCGCGTACAGGATGCTTCGCTCCTCGTGCAGCGGTCCCGCCACGATTTTTCCGCCTGGCGCGACGACGACCGAATCGCCCGGATTTACCCACTCGTCGGGATTGCGATACAGCTCTGCCATGCCGGGCAGCACATCCGGAATGTCGCGCGCCTGGAGCGCGCAGCCGCAGCTGATCACCCAGCATCCGCCTTCGCGGGCGATGTGCTGCATCGTCGCGACCGCACGCTCGCCGCTGTCGTAAGTGGGCGTGACGTAAAGGTCGACGCCTTGCGCGTAGAGCGCGTAGCGCACCAGCGGCATGTAGCTTTCCCAGCAGATCAGTGTGCCGATCCGCCCGCACGGGGTGTCAATCGCCCTCAAGCCCGATGCGTCCCCGACGCCCCAGACCATACGCTCAGGGTTGGTCGGCATCAGCTTGCGATGCCGGTTGAGCACCGTGCCATCCGCGCCGATGACGACAACGCTGTTGTACAGCGTGCCGCTGAACTCCGCGCCACGCTCGTTGATACCGCAGACTACCGTGACCTTGTTCTGTTTGGCGGCATCGCGTAGCGGCGCCAGATCATCGGTGGCGACGCTGACGGCATTGGCCCGCAACCGCGCATGCAGCCGCTCGGTGAGTCCCATATCGGTGCCGGGGCGCAGCCGCCACATCCACGCCGGATAGCCCGGCACGAATGTTTCGGGAAACACGATCAACTGCGCCCCGGTTTGCGCGGCCTCGCGCACCGCGGCCACGGCGGCTTTGAGCGTCTGCGCCCGATCGAGGAAAACAGGTGGGCGCTGAACGACCGCAATGCGCGACATCTTGCACCTCCCGGGACCTGACTCGAGCCCAGCAGCCTCAGCTAGTCTGCCCCGCCAACACCCATTTCTCGCCGATAGCCTGGCCGTCGCGCACCATCGTCAACGTGCCGTCGAGTCTGCGGCCGCGCACGACGCCGTGCCACCGCAACTTGCCGTACTTCGGACTTTCCGTTTCGGCCGCGAAGGTGACGGTGTCGCCGGACGCGGTGGCCGTGTAGGGCCCGTCGCCGTACTCATAGCGATCGCAGGCGGTCGAACGGAAGCGCCCGTTCTTGAAAATCAGCGTGTCGGCGTCGCCGGCAGTCTTGCCGCATTCGAGCACGATGCCGTCGAATTTGCGGCCCTCGAGCGGGTCGCGCTGCGCGCCGGCGGCGTCGGACGCGACGGCCATCGACAAGCCAGGCATAAGCAGAGAAAAGAGACGCGTCGAAAAACTCATGGCTAACCTCCTCGTGAGCAGAGAGTCGTTGAACCGCTGCCCCGGAACCCGGGTGATCCGCATTGGCTCATGAGGCTATCGTGGCACGACGCCGGGCTTCGATACATACGTAAGGTCACGTAGCCGAAGCTGGATGCCGTGATGCCCCCCCGGCCGTCGACTTGGCGCGGCAGAGCCCGCCGGTGGTCGCGCTGGAAGCCTGGCGTGACGTGCAGCGGGGCGATTGTGACCACCCTTGCACGCGCCTGACACGACGCGATCTACCTCGGCGCATCGCCCCCGCCACGGTATGCGCCCGGCCCACGGTTCTTGCCGGCTGCAACGCGAAGTCGGGCACGGTCTCGAGCTGCCGCCAGGACGGCCGGATGGCGAATTGGCGCCGATCGTTCTGGGACCTGTGAGCGCCGGCGAATCACAACGGCGCTGCGCACGCAACGCAACGCGCAATGTGGACGCCGAGCTGGAAGATTGGGACATGAGGATCCACGAGTTCCTGATCAGCAAATTCAAGATTGCGAACAGCGCAAAAACCGCGCATTCTCAGTCATGCTGGGATGTCCGTTGTTCCCTGCCAAAAAACTGGCGCCAGTACTCGACTCGACGCGACACGCCGGCCAACGCGGCGACCCCCCGTGACGTTGTGTGACTGGCCCTTCGCAGCACCTGAATCTCATGACGCCTGAGCATGTCCGACATCCCTTTCCCTCGTCGCAGACCCGAGTCCGCGCGATGGTACGCAAGATAACGGACCGAGATTCCTTGAGGCGCCTAGATGCCGGACTTTCGGACTAACGAACGGACTAAGTCAATCAATCAAGCGGATATGGGTGCGGAGATCCGAGTCGTTGCGCGCGACGTTCGCCGTGGTTTGACCCTCGCCACTTCGGGCTGGTGCGTACTTATCGGCACGGTTCTTCTGGTAGTGGTGGTGGTTTGGGCCCTCAATACGGGGTACGCAGACGAGCATCCCTTGCCCGTCCTGGCTGGGGCAGCACTCTTCATCGTGCTCGAGGTATGTCTTCTGCGGATCTCGCTCCGGTTTGTCCAGCAAGGCCGACGGCTTCTCCAACCGGACGCTTTGACCGCCCTGCGAGAGGACAGCAGGCGCCCGGTGTTCTTCCTCCGATCTTTCGCCGACGATGCTGCGGCCAGCGCAAACCCGGCCGGCACAAGTCTGTACGAGTTCGTCCTCGGCAACGCAGTGAGCCACATCGGCCCGTTCGTTGCTGTCGGAGATCCCGACGAGAAGCTCGTTAATGTTGCGGCAGCTCGTTTCTACGTCGATAACGAGTGGCGAGCTGCAGTCCTCAAGCTGATGCGGCGGTCGGAACTCGTGATCTTGTGGGCAGCACCCACCGATGGCGTTCTATGGGAGTTGGAGCAGGCCGTGAAACACCTCCACCCCGAGCAGTTGTTGCTCTTCTTCCATCTTGGAGGCCGGAGCCGGAAGGCGCGTTCACGATACGAGTCCTTTCGGCTTCGAGCTTGCAATTTGCTGCCACAGGGCCTGCCGAGTCGGTTCAAGCCTTGTGGTCCGTCGTTCATCGGGTTCGACGCGGAATGGAAACCTAGGGTGCTGGCGCCCTCGCGCTGGGGCTGCTGGCATTCGTTTGCGGACCGCCTGGTCCACTGGTGGCTGCCTTACCACGCCTTTCAGACGCTGGACGTCGTCCTCGCCCTCAGGCCCGCAACCAAAAAATACGGCCGGATGTCCTTCCACGCAAGCGCTCTTGTGCTCCTGGCGCAAATTCTGAACGTCGTTGTCGCTATGGCGCCCATCGGGATCATCTGGGCCTTGCTGTAGGCCGGCTGCGCGAGCGTTGTACGTCGGCTCGGCGGAGTCGAACTTCTGCTTAGGGTCCGTGAGCCGTCTGTCCGTCCATGTCTCATTCGCTTCGCGTGAGCCTCGGGGTTCTGGTTCATGAGTTCATTGATGCACCCGGGGCCCACAGACCTCTAGCGCTTGCTCTGGTGTGACTTTTCAGGACTCAATCTCGGGAGTCACTGTCCTCCAAAACCCGTGCAGTGCCGGCTGGTGGTTTATGACTTTATTGTCGGCAAACACTCGCTATCGGCCGCAAAAACCCTACCTGTTCACGGCGCCGCTCCCGCTTCTCGACTAGCGTTGAGAGTCCGATTCCGACCGCCCTTCCGGCCGCCAATGCCGCCGTCCCGACCCGCGAAGCAGGAAGATTTGCCCACCGACGACGCACTGTTCCGTTCGCTCATCGGCCAGACCGCCACCGGCATCGTCGTGTCCGCGGTTGAAACCGGTCGCCTGCTGCGCGTGAACGATGCCATGTGCCGCATGACCGGCTACAGCGAGCGGGAGCTGCTGCAGCTGAGCTTCCGCGATATCACCCATCCGGACGACGTCGAGCCGGGCGACCATTTCTTGCGCCGGCTCCTCGCCGGCGAGATCGACACGCATACCCAGGACAAGCGCTACCTGCGCAAGGACGGCTCGCACATTTCGGTTCGCGTCGTCGTCACGGTGGTGCGCGACGCCGGCGGATCGCCCGCGTGCTACGTCTGCCTGATCGACGACCTCAGCACGTACGTGCGGGCGCAGGAGGCGCTGGCGGCGAGCGAAGAGCGCTTCCGCCGCATGGTCGAGATGGGGTCGGACTGGTACTGGGAACAGGACGCCCAGCTGCGCTTCGTCGAGCTGCCGGGATTCCAGCGGCGGAACTTCAGCGAGCAGAACGCGATCGGCAAGACCCGCTGGGCACTGCCCGATCTCGGCCCGCTTCCGGATCAGGTTTGGCGGCAGCACAAAGCCAAGCTGCAGCGGCACGAGCCGTTTTCCGACTTCGTCTTTCTGCGCTACAACGATCTCGGGGAGCTGCGCTACCTGTGCGTGAGCGGCGAACCGGTCTTCGACCGCGACGGCAAATTCAAGGGCTACCGCGGCATAGGCAAGGACGTGACCGAGCGAGTCGAGACGCAAAAGGCGATCGAGGCGAGCGAGGCGCGCTACCGAATGCTGTTCGACGTGCACCCGCATCCGATGTGGGTCGTGGATTCAGAGACCTTTGCATTTCTCGCGGTCAACGACGCCGCGGTGCGGCACTACGGCTATTCCAAGGAGGTGTTTCTCGCCATGACGGCCGACCAGATCCGCCCGGCCGAGGATCTGTCGCGGTTCCTGAAGGCGTTCGCGGATCGCAGCCGTTCGTACCGACAGCGGACCTGGCGGCACGTGAAGAAGAACGGCGAGTTGATCGATGTCGAGATCGCTTCGTTCAACATCGAGTTCGACGGCCGCGCCGCGCGACTCGGCGTGGTCACCGACATCACCGAGCGGCTCAAGGCCGAGGAGCGGGTGCGCGACATCGAGCGGCGCTACAAATCGTTCGTGAAGGGTCGCAAGCGTCTTCCGTCCGCGCCCAGCGGCCGCCGCAGCCGCCGCGTCGTGCGCCAAGGGCGCGCGCGCACTCGGCTCTCCAAGCGCAGCGGAACGCCAGGCTCGTGAGGGTCGACGCGCGGCCTTAGTCGGCGCGCTGCGGATCGTCGGTAGGCGTCCAGACCCCCGAAAGAGTCCTAGACGAGGCCCCGGCGACGGGGCCGGCTTCAGTTGCCCTCGAACTGCGGCTGCGCCTTCTTCACGAAGGCTTCATAGGCGCGCGCGAAATCACGCGTCTGCATGCAGATCGCCTGCGCCTGGGCCTCGGTCTGGAGCGCTTGCTCGATGGTCATGCTCCATTCCTGGTGCAGGCACATTTTGGTCATGCTGTGAGCGAATGTCGGACCGCTCGCGAGCGAGCGCGCCATCTCCTGCGCGCGCGAGGAGCTCGTTCGCGGGCACGATTTCGTTGAAGTAACCCCACGCATGGCCCTCCTGCGCGCTCATCGCGCGGCCGGTGTAGAGGAGCTCCGCCGCCCGCCCCTGGCCGATCACGCGTGGCAGGATCGCACACGCGCCCATGTCGCAGCCCGCCAGCCCGACGCGCGCGAAGAGGAATGCGGTTTTGCACTCCGGCGTGCCGTAGCGCAGATCGCACGCCATGGGGATGATCGCGCCGGCGCCCGCGCTCACGCCGTCGACCGCCGCGATGATCGGCTGCGGGCAGTTGCGCATCTCCTGCACCAGCCCTGCAGCCGTGCGCGTGAACGAGAGCAGGCCGCCCATGTCCATACTGACCAGCGGTCCGATGATGTCGTGGACGTCGCCGCCGGAGCTGAGGTTTCCGCCCGCGCCGGTGAACACCACCGCTCGCACGTCGTCGGCGTATCGGAGCCTGTAGAAGGTGTCGCGCAGCTCGGCGTAGCTGTCGAAAGTGAGCGCGTTCTTGCGCTCCGGCCGATTCAAGGTGATCGTCGCGACTCGGTCTTTCACTTCCCAGTCGAAGTGCCTTGGGCGCCATTCGGCCGCTTTCAGTCGGTCCATCTCGATCCTCTCCGGGGGCTGTTGGCGCAGGCCCCATATTAAGTCAGTCGCCGCGCAGCATTGCGTGCAGCGCCTCGGTTTCCGGCGAGGGCTCGGCGCCAAGCGTCGCCCGCAGGATACGCGTGCAGCGGTGATAGACCTCGACCGCCTCGGCGCTGCGGCCCTGCGCGTGCAAGGACCGCATCAGGCGCCGATAGATCCGCTCCGCCACTGGATCGAGTCCCACCGCGTGCTCGTAGCAGGCGAGCGCCGCGTCGAATCGCGCGGTGCGCTCGAAGAATTCGCCGGCTTGTTCGACCAGCCGCAGGTACCGGCTGCGCAGGCGCTCGCGGGCGGCCTGCGTCCAACCCGCCTCTTCGGAGCCGAGGAACGGGCCGCGATAGAGCCGCAGCGCGCGATCGTGGAGCTCGGTTACGGGCGCGTCGCCGGGCCGGACGGCGCGGAGCGCCTCGTCCGCCTGCCCCGCCAGACGCTCGAACGCGAGCGCGTCCACCCACACTACACCCGGGTTGAGCGCGAGTTTTCCGTTCTCGAGCAGGACCGCGTCGTCGCGCCCGAGCACCCGGCGCAGCCGGTGCAACGTGATGTCGAACGAGCGCTTGGCGGCGTCACCCTCGGCATCTGGCCATAGCGCCTGCGTCACCGCCGCCGAGCGGGCCGACCGCGCGCCTCTAGCCAGGTCGTTACCACGGCGGTCTTGCCGGCGCCGCCCGGCGCGGCGAGCCAGACCGCTGTGGCGGCGCCGGCAGCGTCGAGCAGGTCGAACAGACGCTCGCGCGCGAGCAGGTCGCCGACCGCGGGTCGAACGAGTTTTGCGATGGGCTGTGGTCTTTGCGCCACCAGCGTTTCCTCTTTTTATGGTCGTCGCCGCCACACGCCACAGGTTTTTCACGTGCGGTGTGCCAAACGGATTATTGACGTGTGCCGCGCCACCGCACCATTGATCCGCGGAGCTAGGCCGGACGGCCTAGACGCGGCGTCGAGCTGGCGCGCCTTGTGATGCGGCGCAGATCACGGGCGTTCGCACCGGAAGCCGGGCGCGGCCCAGGACGCCGCGGACGGCCGGCGCCGCGCCGGTCGCGTCATGTAACGCGTCGGCCAGATCGCCGGAAAACCGATCACGATGACGATACCGGACCAGATCGGTCGAAGCCGAGCCCGATCACCAGCGATGCGGTTCGAACTAGGCGACGGCATGCGCGTCGGCAGCGAGCCGTAGTGGGCGAAACTGGCGAGGATCAGGGCGCCGATCAGGATCATTGAGCGCATCGCGATGGTGCGCGGCGAGTCGACCAGCTCCCCGACGAGCACCGCCGGCCGTAGCGCGCGCCTTCAGTCGGGTGCAAATGGCTTGCGGGCCGCGGCGACGCATTCCATCAAGGTCTTCCGGTCGCCCACCTGATTGGCGAGCAAGAATACTAGGCGCGCGTTGAGTTCAGCGCTCTGCGCCGCGGTTAACCCCTCGTGCGCCGCCACGAGCGCGGCATAGAACCCATCGGGGTCGGGAATGTTGGGATCGGTCTTCATCCGTGACACAGCGCCGCGCTCGCGCTCGGTTCCAGGCACAACGCCCGGCGCAACGCCGCCTCCGCCCTCGCGGCGGTCGCGTGCGGCACCAGCGCGGCGAGGTAGAGATCCGGGCGGAGCAGCGCAAAACTGTCGGGCTCGGCCTGGAGCGCCGCCTTGAGCTTGCCCTCCGAATCGCCGACGCCCCCGGGCCCGCACACGAAGAACCGGTACGGCAGGCCGATCGCCTCGATCCGAGCAAACTCCGCGAGCTCGTGGCCTCGGGTCGGCGCATACAGCAGACCGATGAATGCGGTGCCCGCGGCGCGTGCGAGCGTCACCAGATCGGCGCGCGAACCGTCCGGCAAGGTGAGCGGCACGTTCGGCACCGACCACCCCGCGGTGGTGACCGCCGGTGAGTCCGGATATGGATTCGCCACCGACATCCGGCCGGTGTTGACGAGCGGGCGGGCAAACGCGTACTCGCGCGCGAGCCCGATCAGGGCGCGGCGCAGCGTGCGTTCGGCCGGCGATTGCGGCGCGAGGAAGCGCGCGCTGCGGCGCGCGACCTCGAGGTTGTGCGTCGCCGCCGCGTGCCGCTCGGCGTGATAGGTGTCGAGCAGCCGCTCCGGGGCCTCGCCGCGCGCGACGAGTGCGAGCTTCCAGCCGAGGTTGTCGGCGTCGTGCACGCCTGAATTGCCGCCGCGCGCGCCGAACGGGCTCACGACGTGGGCGGCATCGCCGATGAAGAACGCGCGTCCGAACCGGAATTGATCGAGCAGGTGATCGCGATACGCGTACGGACCGACCCAGACCAGCTCGAACTCGATGTCCCCCAGGTGCGCGCGCAGCCGCCGCTCGGCCGCCTCCGGCCGACTCACCTCGTCCGGGTCGCAGTCGGGGTCCATCTGATAGTCGAGCCGCCAGACCTCATCGCCCATCAGGTGCTGCCATACCGCGCGCTCCTCGTTGAACGGCGCTTCGACCCAGGTCCAGCGCTCGGTCGGAAATCGTTCCTTGAAGCGGACATCGGTGATGCACCACCGGTCCGCGATGCGAGCGCTATGCGGGTCGAGGCCGAGGCCGTCCCGGATCGTGCTGTTCGCCCCGCTCGCGTCGACCAGCCAGTCGGCCTCCAGGGCGTAGGTGCCGGCCGGGGTCTCCACCGTCGCCCGCGCGCACGTCCCCGACTGCGCGACCGCAACCACTTTGTTCTTCCAGCGCAGGTCGCAGTGACCCAGCTCCTGGATGCGCTCGACGAGGAACCATTCGACGTAGAACTGCTGCAGGTTCACGAACGGCGGCTGCATCGAGGGGGTGGCGAGCTCGAGGTTGAACGAGTAGACGACATCGTTGCCGGCGAGAGTCTTGCCGACCGACCACGTGATGCCCTTCGCCTGAACCCGCTCGTAGGTGCCGAGCCGCGCGAACACCTCGAGCGTCTTCTGCGCGTAGACGATGCCGCGCGAGGCGGCACCGCGCACGCCGATCGTGTCGTCCTCGTCGAGCAGCACGCAGTCGACGCCGCGGAGCGCGAGGTCGCACGCGAGCGTGAGGCCGGCGAGTCCGCCGCCGACGATGACGATCGGATAGCGCCGGCGCACCCCGCCCGCGAGCTCCGGCGGCGGCACGAAGGGGTACTTCGGCAACTCATAGCCGCCGGTCCAAACCGCCGCGCCGGCCGCGCCCAGGACGCTAGCTCCGATAGTCGATCCAGCCTGGGCCGCGCTGCGCGCGCTCCATCCGGCGCACGGTGGCGTCGAACATCCGCCGGCAGCCTTCGCCGCCTTCTTCGAAGTGCAGTGCGTCGCGGCGGCACGACTCCCGCACCGCCGCGGTGAGCCCGATGTCGTAGCCGCCGATCGCCGCCGCCTGGCACTGGACCTCGCAGGCACGCTGCAGCGTCCACATGAGCGCGAACGCGTGCGCAATGTCGCGCTCGGCGACCAGCAGACCGTGGTTGCGCAGGATGAGCGCGTGCCGCTCGCCGAGGCTCGCGACCAGCCGCGGCTGCTCCTCGGCATGCACCGAGATCCCCTCGAAGTCATGGTAGGCGACGCGGCCGGCGAGCATCGCGCCGTAGAAGTCGTCGTGCGCCAGTCCTTCGCGCCGGCACGCAATCGCGAGCCCGGCGGTCGTGTGCGTGTGCATGATGCAGTGCGCGTCGTCGCGCGCGGCGTGCAGCGCGCTGTGAATGATGAAGCCGGCAAAGTTCACCGGATGCGCGCTCGGCCCGACCAGATTGCCGGCCAGATCGAGCTTGACCAGGTTCGACGCCGTGACTTCGTCGTACCACAGGCCGAAGGGGTTGATCAGAAAGTGGCGCTCGGGCCCCGGCACGCGGACGGTAATGTGGTTGAAGACGTTCTCGGTCCAGCCGAGCCAGTCGAACACGCGGTAGCAGGCGGCGAGCTCGACCCGCAGCGCCCATTCCGCCGCATCGATGTGCGCGGGCTTGCCCAGCGCGTGCGCTTCGTCGGTTCCCATGGTTCCTCCTAGCCGGTCGGCGCGGCGGCGCGCGCGCGGTGTTCGCCGCGCGCGCGGACCAGCGCTTCGACCCAGTCGATGGTGGGCGTCGGTACGCCCGCTTTACAGCCTAGCTCACCCACTGCGCTCACGATCGCGTCGACCTCGAGCGGTCGGCCCTTTTCGAGATCCTGCAGCATCGAAATCTTGGCATTGCCGAGCTTGCGTGCGATCGCAAGGCGCTCCTCCAGCGTCACGGTGATGCGCGCGCCGTGGGCCGCCGCGACCTGCATCGCTTCGGCCATCAACCGGCGAATCAGCGCGATCAGCCCCGGGTTGGCATTGATCTCGCCCATCAGCGCACCGGTCAGCGCCGCGACCGGGTTGTAGGAAGTGTTGCCGATGAGCTTGGTCCAGATGTCGTCCCGAATGCGGCGCGACGCCTGCGCGCGCAGGCCAGCACCCTCGAAGGCGGCGACGATCGCCTGCAGGCGCGGCGTCAAGCCGCCGTCGAGCTCGCCGATGATCAGGTCGCGACCCCCGGTGTGATGCACGACGCCGGGCGCGATCGCCTCCGCCGAGGCATGGACCACGCAGCCGATGAGGCGCTGCGGGTCGAGCGCGCGCAGCATTCCGCCGTCCGGGTCCAGACACTCGACCGCGCTGCCGTCGTAGCGTCCACCGGCGCGGCAGAAGTACCACCAGGGGATGCCGTTAATCGCGGTCATCACGGCGGTGTCCGCCCCCAGCAGCGGCGCCAGGCGCGGCAGCATGGGGCCGATCGAGTACGCTTTGAGCGCGAGCACGACCGCGTCCTGCGGACCGAACTCGCCCGGGTACTCGGCGGCCGCTAGCCGGTGGGTGCCCTCACCGTCCGGGCCCTTAAGCGTCAGGCCGTTCGCGCGAATCGCGGCGAGATGGGGGCCGCGCGCGACCAGGCACACCGCGTGGCCCGCGGCGGCGAGCTTTGCGCCGAGCATGCCGCCGATCGATCCCGCGCCGACGATGCAGAATTTCATCAATTTAGCCCGCCGACTTCATCTCGTGCTGGCGGTCGGGGGCAACACCATGAGGGTACGTAGTGTGCCGCATTTCCGGCGCCGACGCGTCGGGCGGCGCGTGCCGGCGCCGCTAGTGTGATCGGCGCAACACTAGCGCCAAAAGTGCCCGTCTTCGACTGGACAGATGAGGGCGTACCACCCGGCGCTTCCGCTAGAATCCGGACGTCATGTTCCGCCGCATCAGCGTCCAATTCACGCGCCCAGGCGCCCGGCGCGTCCTGAGGGGCGTCGGCGCGTGTGCGACCGGCGTGCTGTTCGCTGTGCTCTTCGCGCAGACGACGCTGTTCGACCGCTTGGACGGGTGGCTCTACGACTCGCTCCAGCGCTCGCTGCGGCAGGCCACGGATCTCGATTCGCTGATCGTCTTCGACGCCGACGAGGAGTCGCTATGGCGGATCTCGACCGCCCTCGGCCCGCAGTTCACCGACCGGGAGATCTACGCGCGGGCGGTGAGTTTTCTGCAGCAGTACGGCGCGCGCGGGATCGCGTTTCACGTGCTGTTCACCGAGGAGCGGCAGGGCGACCAAGCGCTCGCGGCCGCGATGCGGCGCGGCATCGTGCTCGCCGCCGCTGGCCTGCCGATCACGCTCGCCGCGACGCCCGCCTACCAGCGCCAGCTCGCCGCGGCGGCGCTCGCCCGCAACCCGCCGTGGAACGGGGCGGCGCCCGGCGCCGAGCTCCGGTTCCCCCACATCGCCTGGCCGTACCTCAAGCTGCCGCCCGAAACCCTGGTCGGGAGCACGCCGGCCACGGTCGGCGTGATCAACCTCCGCCCCGACGACGACGGGGTGCTGCGGCGGATCGCGCTCTTCCACGGCACGCAAGGGTATGTGTTCCCGAGCCTGCCGCTCGCCGTCCTGGCCGCCGCGGATCCGACGCACACGCCGCTGCAGGTCGTTGACGGCGAGTTGCGGCTGCGACGCCAGTCGATCCCGCTGGACGCCCATAGCGAGGTCGCGATCCGGTTTCCGGTCAACGCCGACGATTTGCGGGTGCTGCCGTTTTACGAGCTCGCGCTCGCGGCGAGCGGCACCGGCGGGTCGGAGTGGCTCGCCCGTGAAGTGGCCGGAAAAGTGGTCTTTATCGGCAGCTCGAGCGCCCTCGCCGCCGACTACGCCTTCACGCCGGTCGGCCGGCTCTCGGGCGTGCAAATCGCCGCGCTCGCGTATGCGACGCTCGCTGCCGGTCAGGTCAGCACCCCGGCCCCGTTCCCCGTCGAAGGCGCTCTGGTCCTGGTCGCCCTGTTCATCCCGCTGCTCGTGATGCGGCGCGGGGCCGAGGCGACCGGCTGGCACCATTTGGCCGCGCTCGTCGCGATTCCAGTCGTGGTGGTGGCGATCAGCGCCGCCCTGCTCGCCTTCAATCTGCAGGCGCAGTGGCTCTTCGGCGTGGTCGCCGCGATCGGCACGCTGGCGATCGCGTTCTCGACCTGGTTGTTCGGCCTGTCCGAGGAGCGGCGGCGGCTGCGCTACGAGACGCTCGCGGCGCGCGAGGCGAACCGCCTGAAGAGCGAGTTCCTGAATCATCTCACGCACGAGCTTCGTACCCCGCTCACCGCGATCATGGGGTTCAACAAGCTCAACCACTTCACCGACGACCTCGGGCGGGACGCCCGGATCAAGAACAGCGCGATCATCGGCCGCAACTGCGAGCACCTGCTCGCGCTGATCAACAACAATCTCGACCTCGCGAAGATCGAGGCCGGAACCCTGGTTCTCGCGCCGGCGCCCGAGGATCCCGAGCAGCTCTGCCGCGACGTCGTCGCCACCATGAAGCCGTTCGCCGACGAGCAGCATCTGCGCTTGCGCTTCGCGCGCGAGACGCCGCTGCCGCCGGCCCTGATGCTGGACGCCTTCCGCGTGCGCCAGATCCTAATCAATCTGCTCGGCAACGCGGTGAAGTTCACCCCGGCCGGAACGGTAGAGCTGTCGGTGTCCTGGCACCTTGCGGCGCTGGTGCTCGAGGTCCGCGACACCGGACCGGGCATCCCAAAAGAAGCGCAGGCGCGGATCTTCGAGCCGTTCGAGCAAGCCGATCCGAGCATCGCGCAGCGCTACGGCGGCACCGGGCTCGGCCTCGCGATCACGCGCACCCTCGTCCAGTTGATGGGCGGGACCATCGAGATGGAATCCAGGCCGGGACTCGGCTCGACCTTTCGCGTGCGCATCCCGAGCGAGTCGATCGCGCGTCCGGAGACCATCCGGCCGATCACGGACGCGCTCGCGGCCCGCGAGCCGCTGCTCGGCCGCGTGCTCGTGGCCGAGGACAATGAGGACATCCGCGCGCTCGTGGAGCTGCACCTGACCAAGCTCGGCATCGACACCCACAGCGTTGCGAACGGCTTCTCGGCCGTCACCGCGGCGCTGTCGGAGCCCTACGATGCCGTCCTCATGGACATGGAGATGCCGGTGATGAACGGCTACGAGGCGGTGCACGTGCTTCGCACCCGCAGCTACGCCGGCTCGATTCTTGCACTCACTGCGCACCAGGATGGTGTCGAGGTGGAGCGCGCGCTCGCCGCCGGCTGCGACGGCATCGTCACCAAGCCGATCACTCTCGATGCCCTGCGTAGCGCCCTGCGGCCGATCCTGACCGACCGCCCGAAGCCGGGGCGCACCGGGCGCGCGAGCGAGACTGCTGGGCGTTGAGCAGCCGGTGCTCGCGGCGCGCCCGCAGCCGGGCTAGCCGTGCATCGATCGGACTTATTTCCGCTGTAGCGACCGCATAACCGCCTACAATTCGGTAAATGACGCCGACCCGCTACAATGTTCGGGTGTCCGAGGAGCTGCGTCACCTCGTCCCGCGGTTCCTCGCCAATCGCCGGCTCGACCTGGAGCAGTTTCACGCGGCGGCTGCGCGCTCGGACTTCGAGGCGGCACGACATATCGGTCACAACATGAAGGGCGCCGGTGGCGGCTACGGCTTCGACGAGATCACGCGCCTCGGCGACGAGATCGAGCGCCGCGCCAAGGCCGCGGACCCGGGTCTTTGGGCGCTCGGCGACGCGCTCGCCGACTATCTCGGCAACCTCGACGTGACCTTCGAGTAGCCGGCGCCCGACCGACCGCGAGATTTCGAACCCCAACTGCAGCGATTCGTCGCATATGCGCATTGCCGTTCTCGAGGACGACCCCTCGCAAGCCGACCTGATCCGGCTCTGGCTCACCGGCGCCGGCCACACCTGCCACATATTCGCGCGCGGGCGCGAGTTCATGCGTGCGATGTCGCGCGACAGCTTCGACCTCCTCATGTTCGACTGGGAACTGCCAGACGTGAGCGGCGACGCGGTGCTCACCTGGGTGCGCGCGAACATCCGCGACAACGTGCCGGTGCTGTTCGCGACCGCGCGCGCCGCCGAGCAGGACATCGTGCAGGCGCTCAAGGGCGGCGCCGACGACTACCTGGTGAAGCCGCTGCGCAAATCGGAGTTCCTCGCGCGCGTCGACGCGCTCGAGCGCCGGGCAAAGCCGCAGTCGCGCAAGGCGGAGCGCCTGCGCGTCGGCCAGTTCGAGATCGACCTCGAGCGGCGGACGGTCCTGCGCGACGGCAAGGCGGTCGAGCTCACGCAAAAGGACTTTGACCTTGCCGCATTCCTGTTCCGCAATGTCGGCAGCCTCGTGTCGCGCGGCCACATCCTCGAATCGGTGTGGGGCCGCAGCCCCGACCTGAACACCCGCACCGTCGACACCCACGTGAGCCGGCTGCGCTCGAAACTCGGTCTGGTGCCCGAGCACGGCTGGAAGCTGTCGGCCGTGTACCAGCACGGCTACCGCCTGGAATCGGTGACGCCGGAGCCGCCGGCCGGCAAAGAAAACGACCCGCCGGCCCAAGGCAAGCCCTAAAGCGCGCCGCTGTCCGTTGGAACGGCGCAACCGCGGCGGTTCGCGCCCGAGTTGTCACTCCAGCGTCACGTTGAGATCGCGGATCACCCTGCCCCACTTGTCCGATTCGGCGCGCAGGTAGGCGCCGAACTGCTCCGGCGTACTCGCGACCACGACAAACCCCTGCGCGAGGAGCCGCGCCTTGAGCTCGGTCTGCCCGAGCGCGATGCCCACCTCGCGCGCGAGCCGCGCTACGACCGGCTGCGGGGTGTTCGCCGGGGCGAGCATCCCCACCCAGGACTGCGCCTCGAATCCCGGTAGCGCTTCGGCCACGGTCGGCACATCCGGCAGCTGCGGCACACGCTCGCGTCCGGCGACGCCCAGCGCTCGCAGCTTGCCCCCCTTCACGTACTGCACGAACAGCGGCAGCGAGGCAAACGCAAAGTCCACCTGTCCGCCCAGCAGGTCGTTCACGAGCGGGCCGCCGCCCTTGTAGGGCACGTGCACCGCTTCGATGCCGCCGCGCTGGACGAGGAGCAGCGACGCGAGGTGGCTCGAATTGCCGGTGCCGGTGGAACCGTAGTTCAGCCGGCCCCGGTTCGCTCTTCCATAGTCCACGAGCTCCTCGACGCTTCGTGGCGGAAAGCGCATCGCGCCGACCAGCAGCAACGGCGACTGCACCATCAGGCTCACCGGCTCGAAGGCCTTGAACGGATCGTAGGGCAGGTTTTTGTACAGGTAGTGGTTGACGGCGTGATTGTCGAACACGACGAGCAGCGTGTACCCGTCCGGGACCGCGCGCGCCGCCTCCGCCGTGCCGATCGTGCCGCCGGCACCCGGCTTGTTCTCGACGATCACCGGCTGCCCGAGCGACTCCGCGAGCACCGGTGCCATCGCCCGCGTCACGATGTCGGTGGTTCCCCCGGCCGGAAAGGGCACCACCAGTCTCACCGGCTTCGACGGATAGCTCTGCGCGAGCGCCGCGGGTCCGATCGCGACTGCGGCGGCGAGGCACGCAGCGGCTATCCGGTGCATTGCTTTATCTCTTGTGCAGCGGTGCCGGACGATAACCCGAGCGCCCGGTCGCGTCCCACTGCCGTACCCGGGGGTGATCGGTGCTGGCCCGCGCGGTCATGGCGGTCGGCCGCCGTGGAGCCGCAGTGAACCACGCCGACAGCCGGTGTCGCGACTGTCCCGCCCTTGACGGCAGCGAACCGGGGGCGCCCGGTCGCCGGTGCTGGCGGGCGCCACCACCAGCGCGTCGGTCGAGGCATGCGGTTGATCGAGCATTTGCGGCGCACTGGGGCTGATGACACACTACATCCTGCGTGTCACCCAGCTCGCCACTCGACGAGTGCGCTCGGCCGGGATCACGCTCCAGCCCAATCGGGCTGGATTGATGCAAAGGGGGCGGGGAATCTGCTGGATGCACGGGTTCGCGCCGGCTCCACCACCTGGGAGGAAGAGAGTATGGCCGCACGCCGGTTAGGTTCATTTGCGCTCGGGTTGCTGTTGGCAGTCGGGGCCGCTTTTGCCCAGGACCAGCACGTCGAATTGAAGCTGTCCACCTGGATACCGCCCAAGCACCCCCTCAACCCGTCGGTGCAGGCATGGGCAGATGACATTAAGAAGGATTCGGGCGGCTCAATCACCGCAACGCTCTTTACCTCCGAGCAGCTCGGCAAGGCATTTGATCACTACGACATGGCGCGCGACGGCATCGCCGACGGCGTATATGTGAATCCTGGATATCAACCCGGACGTTTTCCGGTGATCGCGGCCGGTGAACTGCCGTTCCTCATCGAGAATGCCAAGGGCGGCTCGGCTGCACTCGATGCGTGGTACCGCCAATATGCGGCGAAGGAAATGAAGGATGTGCACTTTTGCTTTGCCTTTGTGCATGACCCGGGCACCTTTCACGCCAACAAAAAGATCGTTCTGCCGAGCGATGTTCGCGGCCTCAAGATTAGGCCGGCGAACGGGACCATAGGACGCTTCGTGACGCTGCTCGGCGCGACCAATGTCCAGGCTTCGGCACCTGAGGCCCGCGACATGCTCGAGCGCGGCGTTGCCGATTCGATTACCTTCCCTTGGGGTTCCATTCCGCTCTTCGGGATTGACAAGGTGGTGAAATATCACATGGATGTGCCGCTCTATGTCACCACCTTCGTTTGGGTCTTGAACAAGGCCCGCTACGAAGCCATGTCGCCCGCGCAGAAAAAGGTAATCGACAATCACTGCACCACGGAGTGGGCGGAGAAGGTCGCGAGCCCCTGGGCCGACTTCGAGCATGACGGGCATGCAAAGCTTGCCGCCGAATCCGGCCACCAGGTGTACCAGCTCAGTCCCGAGCAGGTTGCCGCTTGGCGCGAGGCAGCACAGCCGCTGCAGAGACAGTGGGCCGATATGGTGCGCAAGCAGGGCTACGATCCGGACGCCGTGTTGTCGTCGCTCAAGCAGAGTCTCGCGAAATACAAAGCCGGCTATTGAGCGTCCCGCCACCGATGGATCGACCAGCCCGAATTGGCTTCTCGCTCGCAGCGTTGAGCGGGTAGCGACTAGGCCGGTCGCTCCAATCAGCGCCAAAGGCCTTGTGCCGGTAGTGCCAACGCTGCGCCCTTTTCCCGCTGATCTTCGACTACCCAGATGCCCGGCGCGAATCCATTCGCCGGTCAGGATTTCCGGGACATCGAGCAGAGTGAGCAATATATGAGTCTATGGAGAAGAGCGTGAAGCGCAATTTCATGGACCGCATAATCGATTCCATCGAGTTGGTCGCCGCGGCATTCGTCGGCCTCGTCGCCGCTGACATCTTCATTTCGGTCTTGCTGCGGAAATTTTTTAGCACCTCGATTCCCGATGGCTATGATTTCGGCCGGATGCTGCTCGGCATCCTCATCTTCTGGGGCATCGCGGCAACCAGCTACCGGGGCACTCACATCACCGTTGACCTCGTCTGGGGAGCCGTGGGTCCCGGGCTCAAGCGTGCCATCGACATCTTCGCCACGCTCGTTCTCCTGTTTGTGGTGGCGGTTCAAACATCGACGTTGTTCGATAAGGTTCGCACCACGCGCGCCGACAACGTGCTGACCTTCGATCTCAATCTTCCGACCTGGCCGTTCTTCGCGGTTGCCTGGGCTGGCGACATTTCGGCGGTGATCCTGATCGCAATACGCACCTACCGCTTGATCTTCCATCCGGAATTGATCGCCAGCAAACCCCCAATCAAACCCGTCGAATAGAGTTTTGCGCGATGAGCACCGACGCGGTGGCCGTATTGGGCTTCGTTGTGCTGTTTGTGCTGATGCTCCTGCGCGTGCCGGTCGGCATGGCGATGGGCTTGGTCGGCGCAACCGGGTACAGCTACCTCGTCGGCGCGGGGCCGGCGCTGAAACTGGTCGGGCAGACGTCGATGCGGACCGTTACCGACTACACCTTCGGCGTCATCCCGATGTTCATCCTGATGGGGGCGTTCGTCTCGATTTCAGGGGTCAGCCGCGAGCTGTTCCGAGCGGCCAACGCCTTCGTCGGCGATCTCCGTGGCGGCCTCGGCATCGCCACGGTCGTGGCGTGCGGCGGGTTCGCGGCAATTTGCGGCTCATCGGTTGCCACCGCGGCGACGTTCTCCACGGTCGCCTATCCCGAGATGCGGCGCTACGGCTACCCGCAGTCCTTTGCCGCCGGTGTCATCGCCGCCGGCGGCACGCTCGGCGCGATGCTCCCGCCGTCTACGGTGTTGGCCGTGTACGGCGTCATTACTCAGCAAGACATCGGCAAGCTGTTCATCGCCGGGGTCCTTCCCGGCATCCTCGCCATGACGATGTACATCATCACGGTCGCGGTGATCGTTATGGCGCGCCCGAGCTTCCTGCCCCCTGGCGCAGCGACTACTTGGACCGAACGCATCAAGGGAATTCGCGATATCTGGGCGCCCTTTGCGCTGTTCGTCTTCGTCATTGGCGGCCTCTATGGCGGTCTGTTCACGCCTACCGAGGCCGGCGGCATGGGGGCCGGCGGCGCGTTCATTCTGGGCGTTCTACGCCAACGCCTTTCCCGCGCGCAGACGCGCGCGGCGCTGCTGCAGGCAACACGTACGGCGGCCGCGGTCTTCACCGTCCTCATCGGCGCGCTCCTGTTCGGCTATTTCTTGACCGTGACTCAGACGCCGCAAAAGCTGACCACGTTCCTGACCGGTCTCGGTATCGGCCGCTACGGGGTGCTGACGCTGATCATGGTGATGTACCTGGTGCTTGGATGCTTGATGGACGCGATGGCCATGATCATCCTCACCGTACCGATCATCTTCCCCGCGATTACCGCGCTCGGCTTCGACCCGATCTGGTTCGGGATCATCATCGTCATGACCGTCGAACTCGGACTGATCCATCCTCCCGTCGGCATGAATGTCTTCGTGATCAAGAGCGTTGTGAAGGACGTGACTTTCACCACCATCTTCTATGGCGTCATTCCGTTCGTGATCACCGACATCCTGCGCCTCGCAATCCTAATCACCTTTCCGATCATCGCGCTGTACCTGCCAGAGCGAATGGGTTGAGGCCAGCGGCGCGACTGGATTCACTCGAGCACGCAACTCTTCGGCACTACGCACCAGCGGCGCAGATTGACCTTCGGGCGAGTAAGCGCCTGAACGGGTCGGCCATCGAATCGATCTCTAGGTCCAGTCAACATGCTGGCAAGACAAGTTGCTCTCGGGGGTACCTATACGCTGGCGCGTGAAAGACCGGTGGCCATGATCTCCCCACCACAATGCTCGAGACGTGGACCCGACGATAAATCGCTCGCTCACGATGCGAGCGGCGGAGAGGGATCGCCCGCCATGGGAGTCAACCCAGCGTGAAGAAGAACGTCGCCCCTTTGCCGGGCTTCGCCTCCGCCCAGATGCGACCGCCGTGGCGTTCGACGATTTTTTGCGCAATCGCGAGGCCGATGCCGTGGCCCTCGAAGCTCTCCTGACTGTGCAGCCGCTGGAACGGACCGAAGAGCTTGCCGGCATATTGCATGTCGAATCCCACGCCGTTGTCACGCACGAAATAGGACCCATTTGCATCCAGGCCGACCCACACGCTCGCGCCCGCACGATTGCACGAGTACTTGCGCGCATTGCCCAGGAGGTTGAGGAGCAGGTCATGGAGCAGCACTGCGTCGCCACTTGCCGGTAGCTCGGCACCCGTATGCAGCTCGACCTGCCGCCCGGGCTCGGCCGCAGCGAGGTCAGCCCAGACCCCGTGGGCGAGCGCGACCAGGTCGACGGGCTTGCGCTGGATCTGGCGCCGCTGGACGCGGAACAGCTCCAGCAATCCCGCGATCATCGCTCCCATCGTCGTTCCCGCATTAGCGATCCGATTCAGAAGCTGCTGCGCTTCGTGGGGCAGCTGCGGGCTGAAGTCCTGAAGCAGGATGTGCGAGTATCCGGCCATCGCGCGCGCCGGGGCGCGTAGGTCGTGCGAGATCGAATACGAAAACGATTCGAGGTCGCTGTTCGCCGCTTCAAGCTCGGCAATGCGCTCGGCAACGCGCAGCTCCAGATTGGCATTGAGCTCGCGCAGCTCCTGTTCGATGTGCATTTTTTCGGTGATGTCCATGACGGCGCCCACGGTGCGCACTGGACGGCGAGCGCCGCCTTCGCCCTCGAAGAAGGTTCTCGCCCGCGTGGTCACCCATCGGATCGCACCATCGCGGCGCACGATACGATGCTCGACATCGAAAGCGCCGTCACCCGACGGATCGTGCGCGTGCCGTACCGCCGCGCCGATTCTCTCGAGATCCTCCGGATAAACACGATCGAAATACATCTGCAAGGTCACCGGTTCGTCGGGCCCTATGCCATAGATTTTGCGCTGCTCCGGTGACCAGTAAATGGTGTCGGCGCGATGATCGTGGTCGAAGACCCCCATATCGGAAACGCGCGCGCTCTGCCGCAGTCGCTCCTCGCTCTGACGCAACGACTCCTCGATTCGCTTGCGCTCGGCGATGTCGCGGAACGTGAGCGATGCGCCGATCATCCGGCCGTTTGCATCCTTGATCGGGGAAGGGGTGACCGAAACATCGATTCGCCGGCCACCCTTGGCGAGCCGAACGGTGTCGTACGACGGCACCGGTCGACCCTGGTTGAGCAGCACACGCTTCTTCGCCGCGTCCGCCTGAAAATCGGCGGGGATGAGGATATCGGTCCTTGTAGAGGGGATATTTCCCGGTCTCGGCCGGAACGGGGCCGCGCAGCCAAACCGGCGAATCGCTCCAGGTGATCAGGTCGTTCGCGATATCCCAGTCCATCACGATCAGCCCGGCGGCGGACTGCCCGATTCGGAGCCGTTCGGTCAGCGCGCGCAAGTCATCCTCGGCGCGCTTGCGCTCGGTGATATCCGTGATGGAGCCGACCATGCGGACTGGCTGGCCGTCCCGGTCGCGCTCGGCTTCGCCACGGGTCAAGATCCAGCGGTAGCTCCCGTCCTTGTGCCGCACCCGCAGCTCCAGATCGAACGGAAGGTGGTCCTGGAAATGGCGTTCCACGGCGCTCGCTAGGCGAGGCTGGTCATCGGGATGAATCCGATCGAAAAACGACCGGTCCGAGTTGGCTAACTCCTCGTCCCGATACCCGACGATTTCCCTCCACCTCGGCGACAGATAGCTGTCATGCGTCAGGATGTTCCAGTCCCAGATTCCGTCTCGGGTGGACCTTACCGCGAGCGCGAAGCACTCCTCGCTTTGCAGCAGTCTCTGGTTGGTTCGCGCCTGGCGCGACATTTGCAGCAGCACCAGCGTCCCGAACGCGAGAATCAAGATGCTCATGACCCCGGCCGACCACAGATAAGCCCGCCTGCGCTTGTCGAAATTCGCCAACACGGCGGCTTCGGCTGTGCCAACGAGCACCACCAGCGGGTAGCCGGTCACACTGCGGTAGCTATAGAGGCGCGTGATCCCATCCACGCGGCTGGTCGCCCGATAGTGCCCATGCTCGTGCTGCGGGAGGTACGTCGTGAACAGGGACCCCCGGGTTACGTCCTGCCCGACTTGCGAACTTGAGCTCGACCGTCGAGCGCGGATCACGCCGTCGCGACCGATCAGCGCCACGACCGAATCCGAGCCGAGGTCGATCTGTTCGTAGAAGCGGGAGAAATATTGCGGGTCCATCCCGACCGTGGTCACCCCACCGAAGGAACCATCAGGGTTATTCATCCTGCGGGTGAGATATATCGTCGACTTGCCCGAGACGACTCCTACGCGCGGCTTGGAGACGAAGGTGTCCTGGGTAGCGTTGTGCAGGTGAAACTGGACGTTCTCCAGTTGCCGGACGTTCTGGGGCGCTTTGAAGGGAACACTGCCCAGGACGACGTTACCTTCCTCGTCGGTAACGCTGAGGAGGTTATAGGGCTCCAGCTCATCGCGCCGATCGCGAAGGTAACGCGCGAGATCCAGCCCGGTACCCTGCCGCCTGTACTCCGTCTCGAGCTGTTTGAGCGTAACCGTGGCTGAGGCAAGCGTCCTTAGGATGTGCTCTTCGAACAGCCGTGCCAGGTTGTCGTTTTCCGCTTCGCGGGTGTCAATCAGCAAGTTGCGCTCATAGGCGAGCTGGTGCCCGAGTCCAATCCACATCAAAGCGACAATGCCTAGACAGAATGCGGCTATGAGCAGGTGCAGCCAACCGCCGCCGGTAAAATACGAGCGAAAACGCCGCCACAGGGAGCGCGCCACCTGGTGGCCCTCCAATCGACCGAGCGGCTGCCGTATTTCGGGCACTAGCCTGTCGAGCATTTCCTGCCTGCGCGACCCGAGGAAGTTCAGGCTACCTTCGAAAGGCAAAGAAGTCCTAATGAGAGAAAGGGACCGATTACTACCAGGGCGACTTTAAACGACGGATTTTCTAACCACGGCGGCAAGCGTGCAGGCAGATCAGCCATAGCCCGCCTCGGTATCGCGTCAAAGGCGACGATGAGACCGACGACTCTACCGGTGCACGCGACGAGTTGTGGAGCCCGCTGCCCACAGCGCGAGGCCTGGTTCCGTGAGGGGCGCCCAGCGTGACGCCGCCGCCTAGTGTGGCGATGATTGAGCGCCGTCCATGGATGGTCCCGATGAGCCCGCCGCTGCGCACAATCCTAGCGTGGCGCTTGTACTCGGCTAGGCCGCCCTCTCGGCCCAGGGCACCTTCCGGGCACGCGCGATCTTGAGCCCAGGGCCAGACGCCGCCGCACCCTCTCCCGGCCTCCCCGCCCGGTTGCCGACGCTCGACGGGCTGCGCGGCATCGCGATTCTGCTGGTGACGCTGTTCCACTACGAGGTGCGCGAGTGGCCATGGCGCGCTGGCTTTGCCGCACCGTTGTGGACCGTAGTGCGCGAGGGATGGCTTGGAGTTGACCTCTTCTTCGTGCTCTCGGGTTTCCTCATTACCGGGATTCTTGTCGACACCAAGTCGAACCAGGGCTACTTCCGCAACTTCTATGCGCGTCGCACGCTTCGCATCTTTCCGCTCTACTTCGCGTATCTTGCCGCCGTATTCCTGATCCTGCCGGTCTTGCCGCGAATCGCTGCGTGGCAGGCCGAGACACCCTTTGACACGCAGCTCTGGTTCTGGTCGTACCTTTGCAACCTGGTGATCAGTTTGCGCGGCTGGGGAGCGTCGCCGCAATTGGTGAGCGACACCTGGAGTCTGGCAGTCGAGGAGCAGTTCTATCTGATCTGGCCGGCCGTGGTACTGCTCTCCAGCCGTCGCACTCTTGTCGGGATCTGCCTCGCATGCATTGTCGGGGCAATCGCTTTTCGCACGGGCCTTCGACTGGCGCACGTTCCCTGGGTCGCGAACGTAGTGCTGACACCGGCCCGGATGGACAGTTTGACAATGGGCGCCCTGGTGGCGCTCGCCGTGCGCGGCCCGAGCGGCCTCGCCCGAGTCGCGCGGTTTTGCCCGGCCGGCGGCTGTGGCGGCTGCGGTGGCGTTTGTCGGCCTCTTCGCCTGGCGCGGCCTGGTCGACGCTGAGGACAGGATGTTGGGTACCGTCGGCCTTGCGCTCTGTGCGTTGCTATTCGCGGCCGTCGTGTGCGTAGCGGTGACTGAACGTACTGGGAGTCTCGTCTACCGCGCACTCACTACGCGCGTCCTGATGCGGGTCGGCTGTTACAGCTACAGGATGTACCTCTTTCACTACCTGGTGTTCGCGGTATTGAACCAATTCGGGTTCTCGCTGCGAAAAATAGAAGCGACACTCAGCTGGCGCCCGGCCGCGCACGGCGCGTACATCCTGGCCAATTGCCTGGGGACGTTCGGCCTTGCGGCGCTCAGCTGGCACCTATTTGAGACGCGGTTCTTGCAACTCAAAGACCGCTTTCGCTACGGGAGCCCACAAGGCGAGCCGGCGCGTGTACGTGCGACCGAACCTTGACACCTCGCGGCTTCCCTTCCCGCTGAGAAACTGAGGGGACGGGCGGAAGGGAGCTGAGGAGGTCGATGTGGCCATGGATACTGGCTCTCCGGGCCAGAGCCGCAGGGGGAAAAATCATCGAAGAGCCCGGTTTTCCCCGATGAGAGCTGGTGCCGGGCGAGTGTGTCAAACCCCGCGCGTCTTCGGAGGTAATAGCGGGAAATGCTGTCGCGACTGACACTGTTACTTTGCCTCGTTACATGCGCGCTGGTGTCACTAGCGGCAGAGGTTAGTCCGTTAGCGCAGACCACCGCACACAAATTGCTCGACGAAGTAGAACAGAATGGGGCTAGGAATACTGTGCAGCGCCTTTATGAGAACCGCCCGGTCTGGACCAAGATTCTGGAGAACATCGCTTCGGGCCAAAGGCAATGGATAGATCTCGCTTTGAGCCTAAAGGCGGGCTCCGGCGGCGGGGCAAGCATCGACTTGCGCGACGCCATGTTCCGAGCTCTGGCACGAAATCCTTCCTACGTTCTGGGGCATGCCCAACCAACTTATCCGTTGGCCATGTTGTGTTTGGGCCGTGCCGCTCCCTTGCCCACCTACAAAGAGGCCGTCGCCGAGCTAGAGGCCGTAAAGAGCGCGTTGGACAAGATACAGGCCGAAGAGCTTCGATACAAGAAGGACCTTTGCCTGGCGGAGCTTCAGGAAGGCCGTGCTCGCCTACGCCGGTTCTTCGGGCTGGTCGGCCCGTAGATAGTTGCTGCACTTAGAGGGAATGATCTTAAGGTGTGCGGGAGAGGGAAGCGCAGTTTGGGTCTCAGCTCTGATGAAGTTACGTGCCGCTTGCCTACAGCGCCAGGCATCCCTCCGAAAATACCCCCCAACGTATCGGCCTGCTCTGGTCCAGCCGGGGGCGCCCTAGGCTGGTCCTCGTCGGGCCGGGTGCGGTCGATTTTGACGTTACCGGGCGCGCTGAGCGGGGGGACATGCTGCTCGGGCTTGGTGCTCTTTGGCAGACTGAACTCTCGCGGCCTGGCCACCGCAGTCTTCACGAACCCGTCCGTCGCCTCGGCACGGGAATGTCAATATTCGTGAAGGACCTTGATCCGCGCGAAGGGGCTCACCAAACTATAGCAACAATGGTTTTTTGAGCTTATGTCATGACGCCGATGTCGAGGGACAGTGGTACGAAGCGCGAGTTTCCTGGGCAGGCATCAGGGCGAGGAGGAACCGCAATGATCACCCCAATTCGCAAAGGCTGGCTCGCGATCGCGTTCGTGGTGGCACTTGCGTTGCCTACCTCAGCGAGCGCATTGCTCTTTAGCAGCCTTGTCATATTCGGGGACAGCCTGTCGGACTCAGGGAACAACGCTATTGCGCTGCCGGCGCTAGGCCTCCCGGGGACAACCCCAGTCCCGATCTCCGGCAACACGTTCATCCCGACCCTGCCGTATGCGTCTGGGGTTTACACCAACGACATGGTCTGGGCGCAGACGTTCGCGTCAGCCCTGGGCCTCAGCGCTGCCCCCTCCCTTGCTGGGGGCACCGACTTCGCTTTTGCCGGGGCACGCACTGGCCCGATCGACCCGGCACTTCCGCAGGTGTCCACCTTTCCCCCGAGTCTACTGACTCAGGAAGCCTTCTTCCTTGGAGCTACAGGCGGCGTAGCCCCCGGCAGTGCGCTCTATGTCGTCGCAGGCGGCGGCAATAACGCGCGCGACGCGCTCGGGGCCATCGAGGCCAATCCGACGCCCGGTAACATTTCTCAAACGATCGCAGCGACCGCCGCAAGTTTCGCGGCGGACATCGTAGCCAACGTGAGCGCGTTGGAGGGAGCCGGGGCCAAGAATATCGTCGTGTGGGATGTCCCAGACGTTGGCAAAGCGCCGGCAATTCTTGCCGATGGCCTAGGGGCCTCGATACTCGGGAGCACCCTTGCGGCGGCGATGAACACCGCGCTGCTGGGCGCCATCGGCGGCGACTCGAATGTGAAGCTGTTTGATCTTTTCGGGCTGGTCGATAGCGTTGTCGCGAATCCTGGCGCGTTTGGGCTCACGAACGTCACGGATGCCTGTGCACAGTTCGTGAACTGCAACCCGTCGCAGTACTTCTTCTGGGATGGGATTCACCCGACCTCGGCGGGCCAAGGGATTCTCAGCCAGGCGATGCTGCGCACCATCCCCGAGCCTGCCACCTTGGCGCTTCTCGCAATCGCCCTCGCCGGTCTCGGTTTCTCTCGCCGACGTAACCCGCACTAAGTAGCTCTTCGCCGCAATAGGGCCCCGCCCGCGTGGCGGGGTTTTCGTTTCTGGGCCTCCGCCACAATCGCCGGGAGCCGGGGCGGCGGCCTCGATGAACGCGCGATACCGCTCCTTCGGCGTGAGGCGCTCATCGAGCGGGGTTAGGGCAGTCCCCGAGGCCACTCGCGCTTGTCGAAATCAAACTCCGTGCACTTCGCTTCGCGCAGCTCTCCGGTGCGAACAAAGGTGAGGGTAAGCTATCTGATCGCCAGGCACGTGAGCACGTTGCCGTCATAGGCTTCGAGCTTCACGAGAAACTCGGGCAGATCCGCCTCCGACAGTTTCGCGTAGTGCCGCTCCTCGCGCGCTTTGAGTGTGCCCTTCAAGTCGGGAGAGGGAATCGCAGGAGAGCGCTAACTAGCTGAGCGAGCAGGGACTGCGCCTGCATCATCCTGCCTCGTACCCCCACAAGTACCCCCAGGCGCGCGACGCTGCTCTCATTCAGCCAGGGTTTCGCAGCCGACGTCATACTGCTTTGGCGTAGGCATCGCGATTGGCCCTTCGCTGGGAATCCGATTCAAGCTGGATCAGGAAAGCCCTCGCGGCACGGCAAGCTTCGGCCGCCTGTTCCCAGCGATTGTCGCGCAAAGCCGCTACAATCAGCCTTAAGTGCCTGACGGATTGGGCTTTACCTTGTGCGTGATTGACTGCCCCCTGTGGTGACCATCCCATGACGCAAGCACGGAAATGGCATAACCGAAAGCTCGGAGCGCGTGTACGCGTCCCCGGCGAATCGGTGGGAGAATGCAAACACAACCGGGGGCTTCAAAAGCCAGGCGATGACCAGCCGACGATCGGTGAGGGGCTTTTCCGGCGCAGTGGAGGCGATTGCGCGGCACTGGCGAGAGCACGCCGTCTCACCAGACGATTGGAGAGCGACGACAGGAAAGACTGGGGAGGCTGAGGGGGAAGCACAAGGTTACTTTGTAACGTCTGGACCGTTGAACGCGTATGCCAAGCCGTCAGCGATTGATCCAGGGCCGAACGCCCCCCCTCGGGCAGCACACGAAAAAATTGCATCCGATCTGGCATTCGACCTTGGTTTACCTCTGCCTCCAGCCATTCTGCATAGTTGGAAGGGAAAACCGGCTGCAGGGAACCAACCGTTTGTCGTACTGTCTCTAATTCCCTTCTTGGCAGCACACAAATGGCGAGTGGTGAGGGCGATTCCAGACGTGGAACTTCAGCTCAGGCAGCAGCTGATCGGGGCTGCTTCGGCAATCGTGCCCTTTGACACGTGGTTAGACAATCGGGACCGACCCAACGATGGCAACTTGCTTGTTAGCCAGGCAGACGCAAACCCACCCGGATCGTTAGTGGCTGCCTATATCGACTACGCGTATTGCATGACGCATGGATGGCGACAGGGAGACTACAAAGTCATGACTCCTGTCGCCATATATCCAATAGATGCGAGTGCAGCGGACAAGACGATTATGGATGATGTCATCAAGCGTATCGAAGAGCTGCCTGATGAGAACATTAGGAAGGTCGTGAACAGAATCCCTTCAGATTTTTTGTCAGAAAGCGATCGAACCCATGTTGTAGACGGCCTCCTATACCGAAGGCAGTTGCTTCGTAATGTGCTAAAGCCGGCGTATGGAGCAAACACATGAGTACTACACAAGTCTGGTATTCAGACATTCAGTTCCGGCCTGACCCCGCAGATTCACACAGGAGTGTGATCGATCTCGGCATTCTCCTGGAATTCACGACCAAGGAGTATTGGGTAATTGCCGTCGCGATCCAAGCTGGCATTGATGATTCTAAGTTAGCTGGCCTCGATGGTCTGACTCGCAAGTTGCTCGAGCACAGAACTGCGGTTATCTCGAGAGAACTTGACCAAGTGTTGCCAAGAGCTTCAAAGCCAGGTGAAGCTCTCAAGCTATTGGCCACAGAAAACCCGTGGTCGATCCATGTCTCGTTCCCTACGCGCGTCGCGATTCCTTCCTCAGTTCGGCGTGGAAGCAGTACCACTATCGAGCAGATTGCAGAGCGCTACGTCTATTCGATATATCTGAATAGACTAACGGAATCCATCCGCGCCGAGAAATCAACGCGACATGCGCGCTCACAACAGGTGCCGCTCTCCGAGATCCCTCCGCCATGGATGTACTCACCAAGAGTGATTAGGCGCCCCTTGATGAGCAAGAAAGGTTGACGCGAGTCTCCTCAGCCTACGCTACAAACGCAGTCGGTTGGGATGGGGGCCAGCCGTCGTCCCCGTAGTTGACAATGAGCACGACAAGCGCTCGCTCCTGTTCCTCGGGGCCGATTGCTCTCTCGCGCATCGCCCTGGCGATCGCCTCTTCCTTCGACTCTTTGTCCTTCCACCAGTGGGCCCCCACGATCAGTTTTAGGCCCCCCTCGACCTTGTCCTCAAGCTTCGCAACGCGCGACTCAAGTCCCATGTCTTCTCTCCAATTTACCGACGCGCTTCTCGAGCTCGTCGACCTCCACGATGCGCGCCTGTGCCGAGATCGCTTGCATGAACGCGGCGGCCTCGTCGGGAGAGATTGATCCGGCGCACAGGGCAGCGAGAACAGCCTGGCCGCGCATCGTCAGGCTGCTATCCGTCGCGCCCAACTCGATCGGTCGGTCCTCGGCCTTCATAGGCGGAATGATCCGATCAATGCAGATGCGAAGGGCGGTCGTGTCGCCGCTTAGCGCGAGCTCGACGGCCTTCTTCACGAGCTTGTCGGCGTGCGGCTCGAGCAGGGCACGCAGAGCAGTGCGCTTGTCCTTCGCTCCTTTGGGTCGCCCCGCGGGATTGCCGCTGTGTCCTTTCCGAAACTTCATTCCTGATCTGCGCCTATAGACTTCAGGCCGGAGAATGCGTCCACGCTCGGGTCTTTGCAAGCGAGCTTATGACACGTCCACCTCGCGCAGCTGCCACCGCCCCGCGCGTTTTCCCCAGCCGTGTACGAGCAGGCGCCAGCCGGCGGCACGTAAGACTGGCAGCGCCGACGCGGCGGCGATCTTCCGGACGCGGGCTGATACGTTCGACGCGCTGGTCGCCTGTATGCCGACCGTCTCGCCGGCGCGCACCGCGACGATATCGATGACCCCGAAGAGATCCCTGCGAATGCGGGCCTGCGGAATCCAGCGCTCGACCACTTCCGCAACGTAGCCGAGCTCCCGCAGGTGCTCGAGCGAGCGCTGCGTCGGCGAGCTCATCCGATGGGTCTTTGCCTGTAGGGGTGCGCTCGCATCCTGCGCTCGCATGGCCTTCCGCATGCGCTTGCATGGCCGCCGCCCCAAGTGAGAGCGCGTGCGGCCGCCCGTTCCAGGGCGCGCTCGCATGCGCGTTGGGGTACTAGGGGTGTGCGCGCGCGCGCTCGCATCCGCAGGCCGCTCTGCGCTCGCACGTGCGCTCGCATCACCTTGGGCCTGCGCTTGCATGTCATGCTCGCAGCTCGGCCCTGCCTGCGTCAGTAAGCTGCCAGATGCCCATCGGGTGTCGGCTCGCGTTACTAACCGTAGCCTCGTCAATGAGTTTCGCCTCATGGAGTTCCCGAAAAAGCCGGAATAGATTCGAGCGGCCCTTGCCCTGAAACTCCGCCGGGAAACCGGCGCGCTCGCCGAGAATCGTTGCGGCGTTTTCGTTGGCCCGCGAGCTGGACGCTACGCGGCGCCCAATACTCTCGCATTCCGCGAGCAGGGCAAGGATCGCGCGGCGGCTGTTAGCGTGCTGGATCGCGTCGACGATACCGCCGGTGCCCTCTTGGACAAATGCGCCACGGTCGTAGATGAGGTTGATCTGCTCGCCACGAGGTGCGTAGTTCGCCTTCTTGCGCATGAGCACAATTCGGCCGTCAGGATCGGTACTGGCGTGCTTGAGGTAGAGCCTCGAGCGGACCGAGTTATGCCAGGCGACCGAGAAACCGTCGCCTTCTCCGGACGAGAGTCCGGCGGCGCTCGGGTGCATCGGCAAGAGCACAGTGCAACCGTACCGCTTGCAAAGGCCGCCGAGGATCACTTGGACAAACTGGCGCACCTCGGACTGGCTTATCGGGTTGCCGCCGTAGAAGTCGGCGCCAGGGTCGATAACCAGCAAGTGGGGACGCAGCCGCGCGCATGTCGCCTCGATCCGCTGGTAGAGCGCCGTCGGCCATACGATGCCCTGTTCATAGCGGGCGATGATGTTGTCCTCGCCGAAAAGCGAGAGCAGATGTAAGTCATCGAGACTCGCGAGCTGCACGCCGAGCATCTCGCAGATGGGACGCTGCCGGCGCTCGAGCTCTTCCTGCTCTTCCTCGGCGAACAGGCCGAGCGCGACACCGGCCGTGATAGGTACCCCGTAGAGCTCACCGCGGCTGGAGGCGCAAGCCGTGGCGATGGTCTGCGAGACGATGGACTTCCCGACACCGCCATCGCCCATGAGCGAGGTGACGCGGCCTGCCGGTATCCACCCTTCCCAAGTCCACGCGCGGGGCGGGGGCGTCTTCGCTGCCCAGGTCGAAACGGGCGCGACCTCGAGCGGCAGGATCTCGGTGCCCGCAGTCGGATCTTCGCCGTTCGGGCGCCGCATGCGCTGCTCGATCGCCTGCCAGGTTCGCCCCCCGCAGGCTTTCGTGATGCGCGAAGCGAGAGCCTCGAATCGATAGGGCGCTTCGGCCTTCAACGTGGCGAACTCCGGCGCCCGCTTGATGAGTAGCCCTTCGTAGCCGCTGCGGCGCTCGCTGTTCCGGGCCGCCGTTTCGATCTCGACGACGAGCGCCTCGAGATCGCCCACCGGGGCACTGCCATGCGCGAGCTCGGCGCTCACGGCAGGTCGTTCTCCATCTCGGCGAGGCCGCCGCCCGGCGGAATCGGCCCTCCTGCCGCGTAGGATGCGTTCGGCGCATTCGACTGGGCCGGGGTTAGGCTTCGGCCCTGGCTCGCTGAGCGCGTCGCCTGGCGTTTCGTGCGCGGTTCAGGCTTGCCCGAGAGCAGCTTAGAGACGAACACAGTGATGCTGGGCGTCGGCTCGCCGCCACGATCGTAGACCCCGAGCTTGGCGCTACCGGTGATGCTCAGGCTATCGCCCTGCTCGAGGGAGAGCGCGGCCTGCGCGAGCTCGCCGAAGACGAGCCCGGTGACGATTTGCGAGTCGGCAACGCTCCCGGCCTTGATGATGAGGAGCGCGTAGGGCTTCCCGCCGCTGCTGACCTTGGCGGCCGGCGGCTTCACGAGCTCGCCGGCGGCGTGCGCGTGGATCATCGCTCTGGCCCAATGACTGGCAGGCGGCCGATCGCCTCGCGCAGCTCGAGCGCCATCCCGAGCGCGCGGTAGGCGAAGACGAGCGCCGGCCCGCAGTTCTCGACCGCACCGGCCGCGAGCTTGAGCTCGGCGATCGCGGCATCGACGTGGCCGCGGGCCTCGGCGGCCTGGTCGGGCAAGAGCGCAGCGGTGGTCATCGCGCGCCTTCGAGAGCTCGCCGGGCGGTTAGGATCGCGGTCGCGGCGACGCGCCACGCCCAGCACTGGCGGCAGCGACGATGCCAGGATTGGGCCGGAAGGAACGGAGCGCCGCAGTCGCAACAATGGAACGGCGGCCTGTGAAGGGGTATGATGCGGGCGCCCTGATGTTCTTGTTTCACCTCGACGCCCGCCTTGCCCGCGGGCGTTCGTTTGTCAGGAGGTCGCATCGCTTCGCCAGGCTGTTGTCCGGAGACGGCCGACGTCCATCAAAGACGGCCCGCATTCCATCAGTCGTTGACTCCAGTCGAAGCTACGCGCGTGAAAAGGCCCGCGCCGTTGAAGGGCATGGCCTACTCGCCTCCGCCTGCCTGCATGGGCAGCCCGGCGCTGCGCGTGACGCGCGAACTCTCGGCCAGCGCCCGCGCGAGCGCCGCAGAGTTCTGCGCGCTGCGGATCGCGTTCGCCATCGCCCCCGGATCCTGCAGGATCTCGCCGAGGGCTTTGTCGGCCATCTCGCGCCGCAATCTGACGGCGGCCGCGGCCGCCATGGGCCCGACGAGCGGGACATGGCCGACTGTGTGCTGAATCAGGAGATCGGCGATGTCGCCGGCGCGATCCGAGGCGGCGAGCTTCGCCGCGGTGTCCGAGCCGATGACGCCCTGGGCCTTCCTTACCATCTGCTGCCGCCCGAGATCCTCGACGATTGCGTTGATAGTGGCCCGATCCTCGGGGAGCATGCGCTCGACCATCTTCGCGCCAAACTGCTTCTGGCCTTGCTTGGCGAGCTCGCGCGCGAGGTACTGCGGCGCGGGCGACGCGCCGAAGGCGGGCGGGACATAGCCGGGAAGATCGGCTGGGTTAAAGCGAGTCGCGATCTTCTGCGCAGCGCTTGCGCTCGTCACGGGGAGCGAAGCGGCTCCATAGTCCTGCATGTACTTCGACCATGCGCCACCGCTCGCCGAATCCAGCGCTTCGTCGATCGTATTGACGAGACCCATGCGCTCCGCCCGAGCAGCAGTGATCGCGCTTCCGAGTTCCGTCCCCTTCGGAACGCCGGTGGTCAAAACCTTGCGCACGGTGTGCAACGTTTCGCCGGGGATTTCCTGCGCTGCGTTGTAGGCCGCGCCGGTGACGTGGCCGCCGTTCGCCGCGGCCGCATTCTGCAGGTTGACGGCCCTGGCGCGGGTGATCTCGCCGGCCACGTAATTGCCCATGGCGCGCACCGACGGGTCGGCCGACTGCGTTAGCTCTTGAGCGTGCGCCAGGATTGGAGCCGTGTATCCGCCGGTCTGCTGGGCAGCACTGAGCGCCGCCTGGCGGCTGGGTTCCAGTGCCTGCCGTGCCTTGACCGCCGCGGCGAGCTTCTCCGGATCGGCGAGGCCTTCCAGCGCTGCCCAGCGGGCGGTGGCATTCGCAAGATCACGCGGCGCATAGAGATCGGGCACGCGCGTATGGCTACCGAGCTCGAGCGTGGCGAGCGTTGGATTCCCGCTCTGCATTGCAGCCGACGGCTTCACGCCCAAGACGCTGCCCGCATAAGGAGCTTCGAGGCTCGCGAGCAGCGCCGGCGCCGCCTCCTCGCCGCCTGCCTGCTGCAGGATTCGCTCGCCCACGCCAGCCGCCGGGGTGCCAGCAACGCGGCGCACAGCGCCACCGGCCGCCGCTGCGATCGGCACCGCGCCGGCAAACGCAGCGGCGAGCGCCGCCTGCTTTGCGCGGTCCTGCCAGTTGCCCGGTGTGACGGCCCCTTGCGTCAGCCCCGAGGTGAGCGCCGTATCGGCGGCGCCGGCCAAGCGCGGGACCACTCCTAGCGCACTCCCAAGTTTCGTCAGGCTCGCTGGCGCCGCAGCGAGGAGCGCGGCGTTTCCAGCAATGTCGGCGAGGCTGCTGACGCCGATACTGCCCATCGGTATACGGCCAATGCCCAGCGGTAGCCTCATTTGGTTCCCGCCCCGTTCGGTCGCCTGAGCAATATCGATGTTCTCCGCCGGCACCTGCATATCTCGAAGCCCCATCTTCTCGCCGAGCGCTCGCGAGAGCGCCGCGAGCTTGTCCGGCACTAGGCCCTGCAGACCCGCTGCCGCCCACTGCGCCGTCGTGCCAAGGCCAGTACCAACGCGCGCGCCGACGCTCTGACTTGCCCCGACTTCCTCTGCGGCTTTGGCGAGACCTTCCTTGCCGATCACTTGCGGCGTCGGCTTGTAGTTCTGCGCCGCAAACGCGAGGATGTCGGCGTCGGCTGCGCCCTCCGGATGCCGCACGGTGGTGAAGCCACCGTCGGGGCCGCGTACGTCCGTATCCTTGAAACCAGGCGGTGGCGGTGACTGCTGCTGCGGCGAGTCCATGTCTAGGCCTTCGCGTCTCGCCGGCTTTGCTCTTCAAAATCCAGCGGCGCAGATCTTCGGCCTTCCAGACCGTAATTCCGGCGCTCAGCTTCAAGGGGCGCGGGTTGCGCCGGCCGATTCGCTCCTGAACTTGCCGCGGCTTGCCGGCTTTTCTCGATCTGCCGGGCGAGCCATTCCTCGATTTCGCTCTCAACGAATCCCATCGCTGCCCGATCGCGGTTGCCCAACTTGACCGGTTTAGGGAACGTTGGATCGTAGCGGGGGGATTTGGGGTAGAGCCGATCGTAGATCGCGCTGCGCTTCAGGCCGATTCGCTCCTGAAGTTTCTTTAGGCGCAGTATTGCTAGGGCCATGTTTGAATCCTCCAGCACCGTTACAGATCGGTGCACTTCGAACATGGTCAGCAGTTTACGGATAAGCTGCGTTGCGACAAGCGCTGCACTGCCAAACGCGGGGGGCGTGTCCGCGACGAAGAGAAACCTAGCGGCGCTAAGGTTCAGTCTGACGGGATCCGCCAACGGTTGAGGATTCGCCCCACATACTGCGGGCTGAGCTTTAGAGCTGCTGCTATTCGCTTGCGCAAGGCCCGTTCCGACGTGCCCGCGCGCCTCTCCTTCTCACGCCGTTCAAGAACGCGAGTCTCCGTCTCCGCTCTCTCGGTCGCCTTCCGCGCTCGAGCCGCTTTTTGTGCGCTCAGGTAGCGTTTCGCAGCCGACCGAAGGTCGATCAATCGCTGGCTATTCTCGGCCGCTTGGAGCGCTGCTAGTAATCCCTCAACAATTTGCACCACTTCCGCTTCCCTGCGGCGCAAGCGCTCTACTTCCGCGAGTAGTTCTCTGGCTACGCCGATTGACTCCTCGGCGAGACGATGTGCTGCGAGGACGAGCGCTCGATTTGCCCGCTTCATTCGCGCGCCCTTTCGCGCCGCCTTGAGATGGACGCCACGCCAGGCCGGCAAGGGTTTCCGGCTTTTCGCCCCGTCGGGCTAGGCGTGACGATTCACAATCTACCGCCAAAGCAGCCAGGCGACCTCGAGCATGAGAGCGATCCCGAGCCCGAGCATCGTCACTGACAGCAATCGCAATCTGATTGCGACCTCGCCGAAGCCAGTGGCGATTTCCGCCTGGTGACCTTTCAGCAGGGAGAACAACGCTTCGAAGTGCGCCCTGGTCGGCGGCATTCGGGCCTGTCGAGCCGGCGCGTCTTCGTCGTCATCGTCTGGAGGCTCAACGATGACAGGGATGTGAAAATCTGCGGAGAGCACTTCGAGCTGAGCCTTGGTCTTGTTGTCCCATTTGCCGTACTCGGCGCCCTCGACCCTAACTGCTATCGTTGATGGGACTCGCCCCAGCCTGGCCGCAGCAAGCACCTCGTCAAACTGCGGCCTCGCCAGTCTCACGTCGAGCCAGAAGCTCTCATCCTCTCCCCCGCCTTCCATGAGCGGGTCCGTGAACGCCTCGAGATAACGCAGTTCTCCGACGCACGTTCCTTGCGCACTAGGCCCATCGTCGGGCGCCACGCAGACCACTCCCCGTAACTTCTCCAAAGGGCGGTGCTCGGTAGATAACTGGAGCGTCTGCTTGCGATCGACCGAGACCGAAAACCAAAGCGCAGATGGCTTGCTGGCTATTGGTGCTACCTTGCCCACGGAGGACGCGAAATTCAGCGCTGCGTTTTGGGGCTTTAGAACAAAAAGGGCAGGAATCACGCGGAGACCTCCTTTCAGGCCAACGCCCGTCGACGCGAACGGGCAATGGCGGCAGTTTTACGGATGGCTCCGCGCCGTTTCTGTGTCGGCTTCGCGCTTCGGCACGTCAGGCTGCCTTATGCCGCGACCGCACGCCATTTGTTGCTGCTCGCCTCAACCTCGCCGCGAGCGGGCGGTAGCGGTACGTGCCGCAGGCAGATTTCTTCAATCTCCGCAGTCGCCCGGTGAATTTCGCTCGGCAACGGCTTGGCGATGAGGAGCAGGTTCTGTGCGTCGTCCAGTTCCTGAAGGTCGTCCCTGCCTTTCGGCGCGCTCAGGTTAAGGGCTACATCCGTCGCGGCCCTGAGTAGCGTGTCCAGACGGCTGCTGGTGCTTTGCACGCTGCTGATCAGATATCGCAGTCGCCAGAGTTGTTTTTGCTCCTCGCTCTCGACCGATGCCGGCTTCGCCCCGGCCAATGGCTCGGCGAGCAGCCCCGCCATCATCTTGAGGAGTTGCTGATCGAACTGTTGCTGATCGGTTGACTGTTGTGCGGGGCGCGGCTTCGCGCCGGCGGTAGACTTGCCCTTAGCCATGATGCACACCTCCAATCAGGTTGCGTTGTGGTCAGGGATTGGCCGAGCTATCTCTCGGCCTTTCCCGTCTTGCCGGGCCGGCGTCGAGACAATGGGCGGTCCTTTCAGCGTCCACTGTACCCGCGCGCCGGGCTTCGGGTTGCTCGTTACGCCCGCTTCTTCCCGCGCATCGGCACGACCTTCTGCTTCGGCTTCGCGAGCTCGTCCAGCAGATCGCCCCACGCCTGCATCATCGCTCGGCGTTCGGGCAGATACTCGGCGCGGTTGTAGGCCTTGCGCACCTTGTTCCGCTCGGCGTGCGCGAGCTGGCGCTCGATCACGTCGGCGCGGAAGCCCATCTCGTTGAGGATCGTGCTCGCGGTCGCCCGGAAGCCGTGGCCGGTCGCGCGGCCGCGATAGCCCATGCGGTAGAGCGCGTAAAGGATCGTGTTTTCGCTCATCGCCTTCAGGGGATGGTGCTCGTTCGGGAACACGTGCTCGCGGTAGCCGGAGAGTTTTCGGACCTCCTCGAGGGCCGCGAGCGCCTGCGCGGACAGCGGGACGATGTGCTCCTCGGCCATCTTCATCCGCTCGGCCGGTATCACCCACTGCTTGTGCTCGAGGTCGAACTCCGGCCATATCGCGCCGCGGAGCTCGCCGGTGCGGACGAACGTGAGGAGCAGGAGCTTGATGGCGAGCTTCGTGAGCAGGTTGCCGTCATAGGTTCCGAGCTTCCCGAGGAACTCGGGCAGGTCGGCACGCGACAGCGCCGAGTAGTGTCGCCTCTCCTGCGTCTTCAGCGCGCCGCGCAGGTCCCGCGTGGGGTCGGTCTTCGCCCGGCCGGTCGCGATCGCGTAACGGAACACCTGGCCGGCCGTGACAAGGGTCTTGCGGGCGATCTCGAGGGCACCGCGCTTCTCGATCACGCGCAGCGCAGCCAGGAGCTCGGGCGGCTCGATGTCCATGACCGGTCGCGCCCCGAGCCGCGGCAGCAGCTCGTGCTCGAGGCGCGCCAGGGAGGCGTCGGCATGACTCTTGGACCATGCGGTTTTCCTGGCGTCCAGCCACTCGCGCGCGACCGCTTCGAACGTGTTCGCGGCCTTGTGCTCGGCCAGGTGCTTCTGCTCGCGCCGCGCTGCGGCCGGATCCTTGCCCTCTTTGAGCAGCTGCCGGGCCGCGTCGCGCTTCTCACGGGCCTCGGCGAGCGTCACCGTGCCCGCTCTCCCGTCGCCGTTCACGCCGAGCGCGAGGAGCTTCTCCTTGCCGCCGTGGCGGTACTTGAAGCGCCAGTAGGCGCGCCGCTCCGATGATGGGGTAGGGCAGGGCAGGAGCAGGAGATACAGGCCGGCGCCGTCGTAGAGCTTCAGGGCGCGGTGCTTGTCCGGCTTCGCCCGTTTGATCGCGATCGAGGTCAGGGGCATCCGCGTCTCGGGGATACCGTGGGATACCCCCGTTTCGGCGATTCGATACCCCCGAATTTACCCCCAGATACCCCCGGATGTCAACGGCCGCCTTTGGACACCGTTGGCCGTGTTCCTACTCGTTTTCCCTATGGAGAGCGGCTATTGCTCGGGCCGCTTTGGATGTGGTCGGATGAGACTTTGGTGCCGGGAGAGGGAATCGAACCCACACTCCATTGCTGGAACCGGATTTTGAGTCCGGCGCGTCTACCAGTTCCGCCATCCCGGCTTGTGGGCAACTTGTTGATTAACTGAGAAACCGGTCAGCGCAGGCCCACTCCGCACGACCCGATTCTACTCAACTCACGGCACAAATTCGTCACAGGGCACTCGCCACCATACATTGACTACTCGCCTGACGCGCTCGCGATAGTGAACAGGCGGCGCCCATCCCCTCGAGCAGCCTGAGCTGCCTGCGGCCTGCAGCACTTAGCACCACCCGCCGGCCCTGCCGCGGATCATCGCCAGGACTTACTTCAGACTCTCCGGGCCACCCTGCGTCAGCGCCTGCGTGACCTCCGGTTTGCCAGAGGGGTTGGCTCGATGTGGCCGGTACCTGCAGCAGCCCGCACGCACCTCTGGACGACGATCACTCGACCTTCGCGCCGGACGAGATCACGACCTTCGCCCATTTCTCGGTCTCGGCGGCGATGACCTTGCCGAAATCCTCGGGCGTGCCGGCGATGGTGCGGCCACCCAGTTCGGCGAGCCGCTTTCGCATCTTCGGGTAGCAAGCGCGCGGTTCACCTCGATATTGACCTTCTCGATGATGTCGCGCGGCGTGCCCTTGGGCATGCCGATGCCGAACCACGCCGTGGCCTCGTAGCCGGGCACCGTCTGCTGTTTGGCCGGCCCGCGCCACCTTGGGGTCAGCCCTCATCGTTTAGCAACTCGTAGATGGCTTCGACAAAAATGGGGACTTGCAGCAAGTGCCACCACTGGTCTTTGCCTTTGGGGCCACCAAGACGCACGTTCGAAGATAAATGATGCCATTCGACTGGATCGGGTCCAGGTCCTAGGTCTTCTGCGCCTTGATCTCTTGCCTCTGACCAGCCAAGCCAATTGTACTCATCGATCTTGTGTGATTCGACGCCTTGCCGGGTATGCGGCTCTACTGTGGTTGCGTGAATGATCTTGTTGCACACTTCACGGAAGGGCAGGTTATCAAAGATCATACAGTTGTGATGGCGGTTCACTTCATCACGAGCCCGCAAATAAGCTTGCCTCTGGGCGTTTCCCTCAGGTAGAGCATTCATCTGATCATCCAGAACTCGCGCCGCGATGGCAATGCTCAGGAGAAGCTGAGTCATCTCGCGTGAGAAGAACTGTCGCTCGAGCGCGGATGCTGCGTCATCGCGACCATCTGGGTCTGAGAGCCTTACAATCTCCTTGTTCGCGTAGAACAAGCACAACAGGCGATAAGCGTTGAGCTTTATCGTTTCTCTATCCAGCGTATACGTACCAGGAAGATCCACGTCGTCTGAGGGCTAACGCCCTGCGCAGCCGGGCACCGGCGCGCGCAGCGCGGCGGGAACCAGACAGCTGCGCTGTTTGGCGCTCCGGTCGCAGCGCGCGTTAGCGGTCAGCCCCATACAAACGGTAAAGATCCTGGATGTTTCCTGGCGACTGCCGTGCTTCGTCCTTGAAGTGGCGGACCATCGTCACGAACTGAGGACCCCATAGATCGAAGTTGTACCGGACATCGCAACTCACGCGTCGCTGCTCTGGGCGAAAGCACTTCCAAACGAACTCCATAAGGTCGTTCTCAAAGATGTAGGGCCGGGACTCGCGCTCTTCGCGCCGTTGCTCCGGCGCGAAGACAATGAAACGGAGCTGAGCGCCGCCACCTCGGACTGGGATGCAAGGGAACAAGGCGGATCTTCTGAGCTTCTCTGGTGCAAGAAGCGTCGGCGCGGAGCCGCATATCCGCTTGACGTCTTCAGCCTCAAACGCACCGAAGCGCTTGAGCACAGCGTGAATCGCTTCGGGATCGGTTCTGAACCGCGAGTTGAAGTTTGCGTTCTTCAGACCACCCTTGACTTCGCCGACGATGAAGTCCGTCCGATCCGACGGCGGCGTCAAAATCGCACAGCACTGTACCGGAATGTGTCAATGACTTTGAGACACCTGGTTCTCGGAATTAGTGAACGACGCGGGTGTTGTGGTCAGGTCATTGGTGGTCTCCTTCGGTTGGGGTGTGGGCAAGTTGATGCCGACGATCTCGGGCAGCGGCGGCGGGGTCGGCACGCGTCCCTTGAAGCGCTCGGGGTGAGCGGCGTAGGCTGCCTGCAGGACGCGACGACGCTGCGCGTCGATCGCCGAGGCGCGGCCGAAGTGCACTGAGGCCGGCGTCATGAAGCCGATGCTGCTGTGACGATGCTCCTCGTTGTACCAGGCGGAGAAACGCCGCAGGTGGGTACGCGCGTGCGCGATGCTGTCGAAGCGCTCGGGGAACTCGGGCCGGTATTTGAGCGTCTTGAACTGCGCCTCCGAGAAGGGGTTGTCGTTGGACACTCGCGGCCGGGAGAAGCTCGCAGCCACGCCCAGGTCGACGAAGAGTTCGGCGGTCGTCTTGGCGCGCATCGGACTGCCGCGATCCGAATGCAGCGTGAGGGTATCTCGGGTGATGCCGTACTTCTCGCAGGTCTCCTCGATCAACGCTTGGGCAAGGCCCGCATTCTCGGCGCTGGCGACGAGCCATCCGACAACGTAGATTCTATGGTTCATGTCAAGGCCTTCGTGAGCCGCCTCGGGTCGAACTCGGTCTTGTGCGTGTAGATCGACCAGGCGGTACGCGCGATACGCCGAGCGAGGATGACCAAGGCTGCGGTGGTGGAGAGGCCCTTTGCGCGATAGTGCGCATAGAGGGGCTTCCAGGTTTTGGTTTTGGCTGCTGCCATCGCGGCGAGGTAGAACAGCCGACGTAGCTCGCTCGGCCCGCGCTTCGATAGACGCCGTCGTCCGCGATGCTGTCCGGAGTCATCGGGGCGAGGATCCAGGCCGGTGAAGGCGACGAAGGCATCGGCGCTGCGGAGCGGCACGCGCTCGAGCGTGTTGAGCACGCTGCTGCCGACGACGGGGCCCACGCCGGTGATCTTGCGCAGGCGCGCGTAGTCCTGCTTGCGCTCGTCACTCGCCTCGATAAGCGTCTTGACCTTCGCGTCGATGCGCGCGAGGAGCTTGTCTAACCGTTGCCGCAGCGCCTTGAGCTCGGCGGCAAATCCCTTCAAGCCCTTGAACGACTGGGTGAGGGCAGCGCGGACGCCGCTGACCTTGGCGCGGCGCTTGAGCAGCCGGTTGATCTGGCGTTGTTCTGGCGTGGGCGCGATCCACGGGTGGAGCCGCTCGTGCTCGTGGGCGATCATGCGGGCGATGAGCTCGGCATCGACCCGATCGGTCTTGCCGCGCAGCCCCATCGCCTTGGCATAGTGGCGGGTGTCCTTGGGATTGAGCACGAAGACTACGAAGCCGAGCTTGTGC
>Ga0187846_10000106_pt1 | contig 48218 bp, 39 predicted proteins | sample TC_taG_FD_161473 | JGI IMG/M metagenome (GOLD analysis project Ga0187846, IMG submission 161473) | Biofilm microbial communities from the roof of an iron ore cave, State of Minas Gerais, Brazil - TC_06 Biofilm (v2) | ecosystem: Environmental > Terrestrial > Deep subsurface > Cave > Wall biofilm... | reverse complement strand
AAATCGCGCGTATTTTGTGTATCTGGAGCATTACTTTCTTCTACCATAAAGAAAGTATAGTAACTTTGGTCATTTTATGTAAAGATAACAATTTTTATGTCATTATTGAAAATGACTTATTAAATCTGCTATAATCCTGCTATTGACACATCTCAGGCAGGTCAAAGGGATGTGAATACAGGAAAAGGAACGCGTATGATGACCCCATATACACCCCATAATGGGGAACAAGAGCAATTTCCAGAAAACACAGGATCTTCTTTGCTTGAAAAAGAGGATGAAGTAGCTCACCTGCTGTTGCAGCACAGGCAATTGAGCGAATTGATGGGCGGTGTCTTACCTCCCACGCTCGAACCCTCGTGGGGCAGTCATGTGCTGGTTATAGGCTGGAGCCTCGGCGGATTGGTATACGAGATGGCATGGAGGTATCCATCTCTACAGATTACAGGAATCGATGCAAACGCACGTACTGTTGAAGTGGCTCAAATCCTGGCGCAAGACCTGGATAATGTAACCGTTTTTGCACAAGATATACATCACCTTGATGACGAAGTTTTCCCTCCTGCATCGTTTGATCTGATCCAACTGCGCTTTCTGGCAGGAAATGTTACACCACAACAGTTTCCGCCGCTTATGCAGTCGCTGGCACGCATCTGCCGGACTGGTGGATTGCTTGTTTGGACCGAGGCAGAATTGCCCATCACGACCAGCCTCGCGTGTCAGCGTCTGTGCACGATGGTGCAGGAGGGATTGCAAGCCTCGGGACGGGCTTTCACACCTGGCTATTCGCTGGGAGTGACAGCGCGGATGGGCCGCTGGCTGGCTGATGCTGGCTACCGCATCACGCAAAGCAGGGCCTATGCCATCAATATTTCTGTAGGATCTAAGGGACACGATGCATTTGTGCGCCAGGTGAGGCTTTTCGCTCAGCAGCTTCGAACATTCTTGCTGGAACAGGATGTCACAACAGCGGAAATGTTTGAAGAAATTTATTTGGAAATGCAACGGGAGATCGAGGAGGAACAGTTCTGCGGTTTGTTATATTTGCGGACGCTGGTGGCGGCGAGGTTATAAATAGCTCTTCATCCTTGCGTGTGGAAATACCTTTCCCGTAGGGGCGAGGGCGGTGTAGGGGCCCGATTTATCGCGCCCTGGGGTGGGCCTTTATGGTCGCCCGCTATCCCCCGAAAGGATGGAGAACCGTTATAAATCAGGGCGAGGGGGGCAATAAAACCCTTCTCACGAGATGCATAACCAGCGGATGATAAACATATTCATAATTACCAGGGAAACGCACGATTCTGCCTCCCCATCCACTCTTAAAACGGTAGACACCAGCCATAGCCTCGTCCTGGTCATCTGTTTCGGGGATGCCCCAGAAGTCATAGGTTTTCGCATCTTCACCTTTGGCCCAGCGGATGGCCTCCCAGTGCAGGAGATAGTTGGGCATCAGTTGACGATGTTCATTGCTCGATGCTCCGTAGAGGTAGATAGCCTGCTTCGCCATCAATCCAACAAAGATGCCTGCTAAAAGTTGCCCGTTGTAGTCCGCCAGAAATAAGCGCGCCTGGTTGCGTGGTGCAAGGATCTGCCATGCCCGCAGGTAATATTCACAGGTATGGATACCAAATTTGTCACGGATACTGGTTGTCTGCAAGATATGATACCAGTCTTGCACATCTTCAACTGTCCTGGCAACGCGCACGCTTATACCTTTGCGCTCAGCAAGGCGAATGTTATAACGCCATTTCTCCTTCATGTGCGCCAGTAAAGTATCCTCACCGGGTACGAGATCAAGCACTATTGTTCGTAATGGCTGAATAGCCTGAACACGCTGAAAGTGCATTGCATCCATGCACTGAGCGATCTGGATGCTCTCTTGTCCGCCGGCCTCGTGTGCCAATTCCACCTGCAGTGCAAGCGCACCCTGTTTGCGTAAATACTGGAGCAACAGGAAGAAAAATTTAGGGACAATGCTCACCTCAGCCGGGTCAGACCAGTCAAGTACCGGCCCTTTAGGAATATAGGCGAGGTGTCCAAACCGCAGGGGAACATGAGCGGCGGTTCGACACAGAACTTGAGCGGCTGCCACCATTTGCTGTCGTTCAGTATCCCAGAGTGCCAGACGAAGCGGAAACCAGCCTGCACTCGCTTTCAGCTCTCCCCAGCCCCAGCTTTGCAGAAGGTGTCCTGAAGAGCTTCCTGCGACAAAGGCATCCCATTGCTGTCTTTGCTCTCCGGGGACTGAACGTAGTAAATAGCGGTGCGACATGAGAGTAACTCCTACGTCATACTAATACGACTGTGGCCCAGGATTTCCTGTACCACTTTAGCAGGAACCATCATACTAAGCAAGAGCACGGTAGCTGGAGCTGCACACAGGCAGCACCAGAATCTCTGCGCTGCTACAACCAGGGAATGCTTCTCTAATGCTCTGTCCTCCCGCCGAAGCGTGGTACACTACACATAGCCTCGTTTGCGTTGTTGTCATTGGCAGTCATGCACCCGCAGAGAGTGAGGAGTCACGCGCATGTACAGTACAGCTCCCGATGTACCCACCTATCTTCAGCACGTCCCGCTGGATCGTGTTGCCTGTCTCACCGAACTTCGCCAACTCTGCCTGCATACCCTGATCGATTATGAGGAGGGGATAGAATATGGCATGCCCTGTTACAAGAAGAATGGAAGGGTGGAAGTGGCATTTGCCAGTCAGAAACGCTATATTGCCCTTTACATTACCAAGAAAACGGTCGTTGATACCTATCGTGGAGAATTAGCAGGTTTGAGCGTGGGAAAAGGGTGTATTCGCCATCCGAAGCCTGAGAAAATAGACTTTACGCTCATTGCCAAACTGTTGAGAGCAACCCGTGATTCGCCAGAACAGCCATGCTAACAGCGCAGCCACTTTGAAGCGAACGTGCATCCCCCCAGCAAGGCTGCATAAGATCTCAAAACTGCTAGACACAGTTGCATTTCAGTAGATACATGTAGAAAATAATGCGTCTCAATACGCTCACAAAGCTCTCTAAAGTGTCCCTGAAAAGACCAAAAAACCGTCATTATGATACAATAGCTACTAAATATTACGTAGGAGCTAATCTCCTCATAAACTAACAGGAGGCGATTTTTGAAAGTTGTAATCCTTGGAAGTGGCCGTGTTGGCTCTACCCTGGCGGGTATGCTGGACCGTGCAGGGCACACAGTATCTGTAATCGACTTTAGTAGCGATGCCTTCCAGCGTTTGAGTCCTGATTTCAATGGCGAAACTATTCTGGGCAACGGCGTCGATGAAGATGTTCTGATGCGAGCTGGCATTAAGGATGCCGATGCATTTGTAGCGGTCACCAATGGTGATAACAGGAACATTATGGCAAGTCAAATCGCAAAAGAAATCTTCAAAGTAAAAAAGGTCATGTGCCGTATCTACGACCCAATCCGCGAGGAAACATACCACGAACTTGGCCTGGAGACAATAAGCCCTACAAAAGTGGGCGCCCAAATGTTCTTTGATGCCCTTGTTGGTCAGAAGTAGCATATCACAGAACGCAAGATCTGCCCTTGCGGTGACAGCGACGGCAGGATGTCCTTGCAGGAGAAATTGAGGGAACCAGATGTATATTATTATCGGAGGTGGTGGTGAGGTTGGCTACTACCTCACCAAGAGCTTATTAAATCAGGGGCATGAAGTCCTCTTGCTCGAGAAGGGTGCCGCGCGCTTCCAATCCCTCAATGATGAGTTGGGACCGGCGGTTGTGCGCGGTGATGCGTGTGAGGCCAGAACTATGGAAGAGGTAGGAGCAAGCCGTGCTGATGTCGTGATCGCCGTAACAGGAGATGACGAGGATAACCTGGTGATTTGCCAGATGGCAAAAAAGCGTTTCAACGTTGGCCGCACCATTGCGCGCTTGAATAACCCTAAACATACTGAAATTTTTCAGAAGCTTGGAATAGATATAACCATTAGCCCTACAAATGCCATTCTTTCACAGATCGAGGCTGAACTCCCTAGCACGCGTTTCGTGCCGCTAATGACGCTGAAAAACGCCGGGTTGGAGATCATAGAAATGCGTATCCCGGAGGAATCGCCGATTGTGGGCAGAATGCTGCGTGATATCAATTTACCGCGCAGTTGCAACCTGGCATTAATCATTCGAGATAAACAGTTTATCACCCCTACTGCTGAAACACAGATTTATGCTCATGATGACGTTTTTGCGCTGGTGAACCGCGAGGGCGAAGAAGAGCTGCGCAAAGTGTTTGGCACAATGGATTAGTATCTACTTCTCATCACCGGACCCGGCACTGCGCTCTGAGGAAGCGCTTGTTGTCTGCTCTTGCTGAGGAACGACACGCAACAGGTCAATATGTTCTATCTTGCCAGGAGTCGAGATGCCATTCTTCCGTTGGTGCTTCACACCAACGGGAGAGTGAGAAGCAGCATCTGAGGAATCTGCGCCCGTCTTATGCTTGGCTGGCTCTGCGTTGACAAAGCTTCCTATGCGCAGCTTGAAGCGGCTATCTCGCGGACTGCTTCGATTCCTTGAAGAACGTTTTCTGGCAAGTATATCATCCGCACTTTCGCCGCGAAAGGTTCTATAGAGACTCGCAGTCACAACCCAAAGAGCAGCAACGATTGGTGTCGCGAGCAGCGCACCAAAGGCCCCAAACAGTTGCGCGCCGATTATCAACGCAAGAATAGAGGCGACGGGATGCAGGCCAACCGCGTGTCCAACAATGCGAGGCCCCAATACATAGCTTTCTAGCAGTTGAATGGTGATGAAGTACAACAGAATTATGTAAGTGCGAGGAAAAGGGTCTGGCAAGAGCAGCGAAATCAGGATTGCTGGGATGGAGGCAAGCGCGGGTCCCACCATCGGAATTGTCTCGAAGAGAAAGGCCAGTGCACCTATAATCAGTGCAAAGTTGCTCAATCCCAGGAAGTAACATCCCACTCCTGCCAGGATACCAATAATGGCTGCCAGGGTGAGTTGCCCGCGAATATAGTTGCCAACCACGCGGTTAAGAGCATCCTCAAACAGGTGTATATGGGGCATCCATCGTTTGGGAGCGAGATTGAGCAGGGCTTTTCGTATGCGCTTGCCATCGAGTGTCAGGTAGAAACTGAGCACAATCACCAGCAGGATATTAACGATCGCATTCGTCACTATGAGGACAATCGACACAAGGTTAGTCGCCAGTGATACAGCAAAGGCGTTCGCTTGATCTTCAATCGTGATGATTGCTTTGTCAATCGAGGATTGTGGGATACCTTGTTTTACCAGCCAAACCTGGATTGTAGAATAAGTACTTGGCAGATTTTGAACATATCCTGGCAAATGGGTGGAAAAGTAAGTTACCTGCTGAATCAAGGAGAAAGCCAGCTCATAGCAAAGAGCACATAAACCTGCCAGAACCAGAAAATAGACGATCAGAGCTGCCAGCAGGCGTGGTAGATACTTATTTAGTAAATTTACCAGCGGCGTAACCAGGTATGCTACTGCCAGGGCAAGCAAGAGCAACACTATGGCATGAATGAAAATGCCCATGATTGAAAAGCTTGCCCACAATAGCAAGCCAATACAAATGATACTGATAAGGGCATCGCGCACTCGCGGCCAGTTTATCCGGTCCATTCGATTTTGCCTCGTGTCTGGCAAGCTATCTTGCCTCCCTCGCTATTGTGACAGGTATCTGCCAAAAGTGCAAGTTCTAGCGTTCACTTCTTCCAGATGAACCGTTCCTTTCAAAGAAAACGTGTCATTCGCTGATTTTGCAAATTGCAACAGCCATGGCATGACGAAACTTTTCGCGAGGCTGCTACGTCATGTTGTGTAGAGGAACTTATTATGGCTTGCGCACCATCGACAGAGCGCCAGTGAAACCAATTTCCTGGTGATAATGGGGGTTAGAGTTAAGATCCTCCCTACTCTTCGTCTTGTATATTAATGGCTAATCATTCCATATTTCTTTATTCTTTAAACTCATCTATAAAAAGGACGTGTCCATGGATGTAACAACTTCCACATTCTCAGCCACACAGATAATTTTATCCTGGACACTTCTTGTTCTACTTCTAACCTGGTTGATCACTTTTTCTGTGTTGGCTCTGCGTGCATTCGTAAGCAAAAAAGCTGAGTGGAAAGATTTGCCAACGCCTTCCAGGCCTTTTCCAGCCATACCAAAACCGTCCCCACAAACCACACGTACACAATGGGATTATATAGGAGCGCATGCAGGTGAGACTATGCCTGAAGGCGTAAATTATACAGAATCAGCAAGCGATACTGGCACAAGAATCAGCTAGGGATTATGGCAACGCTTCATTCCGCCATGAACAAAAACAATCAACTTTGCTTTCCAGGCCAGCTTTTTATACTTTAGCCGGTACTTGCGGGCCGAAACATACTACCATCATTGAGGAAGACAAAATGACTGCCTTGAACATCGATGATCATATCAGGCCGCCCATCACCATTCTCATCTATAAAACTCAACGTAACAGGCGTAAGGTCCTGTCCTGGCCCGACGAGTATTGGCCCACTGTATATTTTCGCTTGTGAGGCGTCACCTCCGGGAAGCTCGATAATCAGGATATGCCGGTTTAAGTTGATAGCAATGAAGTGACTTGGGTTGCTCGCCGAGTCATTGTGACCAACGACCGCATCGGTTTGGTATGTGCGCGGGTTCCCATAATACCAATTGTCTTGCGTGACCTGCCACCAGTTTCCCAGGGCATTAAAAGCGACCCAGCCGATTATCATGATAAACATAGCCAGGCCAACAAATACAAGCCAGTGGAAGCGCACTCTTGATCTACTTCTTGATCGTACGATGCTTCTTTGGGGTGTCACCTCGTCCGTGTAGACGTGACGCTGCCGATTGCTCTGTATGGCCGGAATACTTGTTTGAGTGGCGGTACGGCGCGGAGGAATAGGTGCGCGGCGTGCAGGGCTATTGCCAGTAGCATAGTATCTCTGTATGGCGGCTTGCTGAGCGTCAACTTGCCTGTGCCCCATCTCCGTTCGTACATCAGGTACATTTTGATAACGACGTGCGCTTGTAGGCGTACGTGCCGCCCACACATCATCGTACTCTTCCTCGTCCGGCATAACCTCCTCAGTAATTCTCACTTGTTGCGCAGGCGCTCGCCGGCCGCGCTGGTGCATGCGAATGCGGTCCACATCGTCACCGGCCTCTCTTGAGATAATATCAATATTGCTTCAGATACATGTTGGTAGAAATTATGTTCTAATTATACATGAACATGCAAGAAAGTCAAGCCTGCAAATTTCCATTGCGCCGGTAGGCATTCTCGGCTATACTCATTGCAGGACCTGAGATAAAGCAAGCATCTACAAGAACGAATAGGAGAGATATCGACGATGACATTAGCAATCACCAACGGCATCATCATCGACGGTCGAGGTGGCGATCCACAAATGGGAACTATAGTTATTGAAGAAGAGCGCATCACTGCCATAGGCGGGCAGGATCAAGTGAACATTCCGCGTGAAGCAACCGTGATTGATGCGATGGGCGGGAGCATACTGCCCGGCTTGATTGATTGTCATGTCCATTTCATGTTGGAGTATCCCGACATCATGCGCGGTTTGATCACGCAGCCATCACTGCGCCTATTGCAGGCTATTCCGCGCATGCGGGCAACGCTGGAAGCAGGGTTTACTACAGTACGCGACGCGGGAGGCTCTCCTGCTGGTTTAAAGATAGCTGTAGAGCGCGGCATTGTCGCCGGGCCACGGATGCAGGTTGCAGTTTCATTGATTTCTCAGACTGGTGGTCACGGCGATGGATTCTTTCCATGCTGTGTTGATATAGGCCTCTTCGGTATGCGCTTCTACGATGTACCAAATGGCGTGGTCGATGGAGTTGATGAGATGCGCAAGGCCACACGCGAAATACTGCGAGCAGGAGCGGACTGGATCAAACTGGCAACAACCGGCGGGGTACTCTCCGCTTCAGACGCCCCTACTTCATCACAATTGACTGTGGAGGAAATTGCCACAGCGGTCTACGAGGCGGCTGCTCAGGAGAAACGATGTATGGCACATGCTCAAGGTTCACAGGGCATTAAAAATGCGCTGCTGGCCGGAGTTGCTTCAATCGAACACGGCGTTTATCTGAACGATGAGCTTATCGATTTGATGCTCGAGCAAGATGTTTTCCTGGTGCCAACACTCGTGGCTCCACTGGCCGTAGTAGAATTCGCAACGGATCATCCTGATATCCTTCCTCCTATGATGGCGACAAAGGCAATTGGAGTGATTGAAGCTCACCAGCGGAGCTTCCGCCGTGCTGTGGAAGCAGGTGTAAAGGTGGCAATGGGAACCGATTCGGGTGTGGGGAAACATGGAGAGAACGGTCGTGAGTTAGTGTTGATGGCCGAAAATGGAATGACTCCTATGCAGGTTATTGTGGCAAGCACGTCGAATGCTGCGCAGTTGCTGCATCTGGATAAGCATCTAGGGACGCTTGAAGCAGGTAAACTGGCCGATGTGGTTGTGGTAGACGGTGACGTATTGGAAGATATCAGTCAGATTGCTGATCCAGGCAACGTGAAGCTCGTGCTCAAGGGTGGGCGAGCAGCGAAGAATATGCTCGAGGTGAATGTGCCAGTGCTGGCGTAGGGTAAGTCTAGCATTTTGCAACATGGCCAGCGCCCGGCACGTATATCCTTCCGGAGAACTAATAAAGCTTGCTGGTCCTGGTCACATCAATTGTGTTGGGGTTCGCTTCAATACAAAGGGCTCAGGCCAACGTTATACTCTGAGGAGAAACTATTAATGTCGGGAAACCGTGGATGCTTATTCAATTCAATACTGTTTCTGGTGATTGTGTTTGTACCTGTGCTAGGTCATATCATCGCAACTATCATGGTGTTTGAAGATAATCACTCGCTTGCAGGCACAGTACTGTGGTTAGCAGTGATCTGGTTGATACCATTTCTGGGCTGTTTGATGTACCTGCTTTTTGGCCAGCGTCGCCGGCGCGTGATGTTCGGTCAACCAAGTTACGGGTACTACCAGTACCAGCCAGGACAGTACGCACAAAGATACTAAAAGAGTCGCAAAGATGGATATAAAAGGGTGGCTTTGTGGCCGCCCTTTATTTTTTACCCATTGATAGTGGCAATCAGGTCCGGCAGTAACTTTTCCGCAATGGGGGTGCCCAGACCAGTGATAGGATCCCAGCCCGGCACGGCAGGATAGCCTTGCACCTGCACATCATGACGATGGACGCTGTTGTTGCCTACAGTAATATCGTGGAAGTCCTTTGTGTAGGCGCTGGATGTAGCCAGCTTGTAGAGCGCCGGATTGATGAAGCCGAGTGGATGACCCGCCATTTGATTGGCAATTGCCATTATCGCCGCCCACAGTGGAGCGCTGGCGCTGGTACCGCCTATAAGAGTCCATCCACCACTAGAATAAATGGCCAGTGCAGTGTGAGGATCGGCATCTCCGGATACGTCAGGAACACCGCGCCGCTGGTTAAGCAGATTTTGCACAGAAGCTGGCAATGCCTGTTGATAGGACGGCGTAGCAAAGAATGAGCTAAATCCCCCTCCACTATCGCTCCAGGCGGTCTCCTGAAATGCTGTACCGTCACGATTTAATGTCGTCCCTCCCACACTGGTGACCCATGGATCATCAGTGGGAAAGCTGGTGGTTGGCGTTGGTGAGAGCGCTGTCATTTGCAAATCGGCATAATCGGTGGCCCCGCTATCGCCTGATGAAGCGAAGAAGGTGATACCCTGCTGAGTCGTGGCCTGTTTGAAGAAAGTGTCCCACTTTTGTATCTCTTGTTGCCCTGCGGCATCTTTCAATGTCGCCTCGGATGCTCCAAAACTCTGTGAAATGATGTTACCAAGGTGATTCGTCACAGCGTATTGCTCGAGCTGCCGGAATTCAGGCAGCCCAATAGTACCCTCGGTTTCGTCAACAGGGCTGGTTAAAACCACGATGCTCGCTTCAGGGGCGAGGGCGTGAATAGTTTGCACATCTAAGGTTGTTTCCTCCGCCCAGCCAATCTGATCAGGAATTTTTTTTGAGTTAAAAGGCACCGTGCCTATAGGTGCGAGGACTTTGATTGTGATGGGAGGCAAACCAAACTGCTTATCGAATACATCCATGTCTTGCTGCAAGGTGGGACTGCCGTAGGAGACGATATCTACAATCGTCTGGCCTTTTCCTGTAAAACCTCGCTCTATGAGGGATTGCGCACCGTAAGCCACCCGCAGGTCGTATGGCGTACGGCATCCATCAGGGCCTAATTCGGCAGGGCAGGCAGCGATTGCGGTACTCGTTGGTGATTGAACGGGCACCCGGGTAAATGCAGGAATCACCCTCCCATCGTTGTTACTACCTAAAGAAGCGCAGGCAGAAAGTAGTAGCAATAACACTAGAATTGCAAACAAACGTCGTGATGCAAGCATAAATGTGACTTATCTTTCTTAATAAGAGCTAGAGTAAGATTCATAGGAACTCATCGATAGACCTTACATACTATTCTAACACCTGGCAACCGCCACTTGTGCTTTTTGGGTGATAGGCACTGTTTTTTTTGCGAAAAAGGCGAAACACTGCGTTGTATTGAAAAGAATGTTGCTAAATGCTTCCAAGTTGATTATGCACCCGTAGGGGCGGGGGCGGTGGATGTTGGGAGTGGGGACGCTTGCGTCGCCCTGGTGTTTCAGATCTCCGCAGAATTTACCTGGAATCATTTAGAAAGGCGATATCCCTGCTCTAGCTGAGGTTAAGATCGGCATTTCTCGCAGTACCAAAGTCCTAGGCCTGGTCTTACCAGGGTTGACTGTAATTTTGATAGCGGGTACAGTCTAACCTAAGAGCGTATACAACGTTTAGCGCCGGGGGATTGTTTCCCGGACGCAGCCCTAACGGATTGAGGACAATGTATGTCGGCTTTTGATGATCGTCAGCGTAGCGTTACCGGCAGATTGCAAATACCAGGGCTGGTTAGCGAACTTTCCCCGGAAGAACAGCTGCCTTTCCCCGAACATACTTCTTCCCAAAGCAGAACGACCCGGCGTTTAGAGTTTGATAGTTCTCCCAATGTTTCGGAAATCCCTGAGGATGCTCTGGTCTCCCCAGGCATAACACGTACTTTGCCTGACGTCAATACAGGCCCACTGTCTTTCTCACCAGCAGGAAGTACTACGACGGCATTACGTCAACCAGTCGTGATTCCAGGTACCGGCAAGAAAAGTCCTGGCCTGATTCGTCCCCCAAAAGGACGTAAGCAGGTTATCAGCGTCTCTGTTCTAGCCTTCCTGCTGACGATTACGCTTGGGACAGCATTTGCTGTATCGCCCCTTCAGGGTGAAAGTGGTCCATTTACCAATCCAATACAGTTAGTTGCAAATTTAGTTCACAATACCAATAACAACCCGAGTCTGATTGCGCAACAGGCGACTGCGACAGCTGCTCAGAGTCAGGGTGGCTATGATCCTGTTTCAGGAGGAAGCACGTCGCCTGGAGCAGGCGGCCTCTATCGTTTCGCCTACGGCTATTGTACCTACTGGGCTAATATGCGTTACCACCAGTTAACAGGATATTGGGTTCCCTGGCTTGGGAATGCTTATGAATGGAAGTACGGTGCAATGGCTTCCGGCTGGATTGTTTCAAGCACACCCAGGGTACCATCGATTATTGTGCTTCAACCAGGTGTGCAAGGCGCTGGTTACCTTGGGCATGTTGCTGTGGTTGAGAGGATAAACTCCGATGGCAGCGTGTATACGAGCGACTGGAACTGGTACGCCAACGGCGGCTGGGCTATCCTGTCTTATGTGACGTTTACACCTGGATCTGGTGTTTCGTTTGTGTGGCACCCGTAGGCTAGAATATTTGTAAAGCGCTCTGCACATGTGCAGAGCGCTTTTTTGTTGTGGATCAAGCTGATTTATGTCTCCACTTTGCCTGGAATACTCAATTTTTATATTTTTTTAATGTTTACTATGGTATACTGTCGCGCAGTATGGTATTGATGAAGTAATAGGTAGATGTTAAATATGAGCGAAGGCCATAGTAGCGAAACCGATCCTAGGATCCCAGTTAATCCTTCTCATTATCCCTTTCTAGGATTCTATCAGATCGAAAGTAGGAGAGTATCTGAGCCTTCTTGTATTTTGTTTACCAGCTATACCTCAGCAGCGGAAAATGTAAATGTGAGTGTACGTGTAGTTCTAAAACTACTGTTTGAATATCAGGATACTCGTTTCAGCCTGTCAACAGTTAAGGAACGACAGAAGTGCCAGATTGAAGCGTTACAATGGAACAGGATATTCACTCCCAAAGTCCATATCGGATTGGCACATATCTGTAACTTTGATTGGGATCAAAGAAATTTAGAGATTGATGAAATCATTGAGAATCCTAGTTTAGAGACACTTGCCCCGAATATTGAGTATGCCCTACTCATGCGTCAATTACCTGATAGTAGGCGGCTAGATTATATACTAGCTGAGAAGAACAGTTCTTCGCTTCCCCGCTACATACAACTTCTAATCAAGTATGTAGTGCATATCCATACAAAGCTAACAGCACTGTCTATCCCTATCGAAGACGCAATGAAATGGGGAAGTTTTGTACAATTGCAAAAAAAACTTGCGCATAACCTGGAATTTCTAGACCAAATACTGGCAAAAAATGAAAACGATAAGTATCGTTCTTTTTTTTGGCTTAAAAATAGGTTAATGCAGGTATTTGAACAGTTTGAAAATCTGGACTATTTTGAGCGGCGTGTACTTGAGGAACGAATTAAGCGTTGTCATGCTGATCTAAAGGCTCCAAACATCTGGATTGCCCCTCTACCATTCTCAGGTACACCTAATGAATACTGGTGTAATAAAGAACCGTGGAAATATGTATACTTATTGGATGCTGTCGATTTTAACCCGATGTATAGTTATATAGATATACTCAGTGATTTTGCCATGCTGGTGACCGATATTTATGCTCGTACGAAATCTCGCGAACTTGCTGATTTTATGATAGAGGAATACCTGCGTCTCACTCTCCAAGCTGATAAGGCTTCCAGGTTGGTGCTGGCCTATTATCTTGTCGAAAAGGCTATTATAGGCGCTGCTGTAAGCATTTTATATGATAACCAGCCTGATCTCGGTTTAGACTTTTTAGAAGTTGCTTCTACATGCATGATCGATTTGGAACGCCAGGCGAGTAGGCAGTATCGCTTACCTGTTGTTTACTCTCCAACTCTATCTACCACTCCATTGTTGAATACCGGCTTAGAGTGATGGAAGTGCTTTCAGCGTAAATTCTCTAATGTCGCTCTTGCCCGGATTATAGGGCTTACAAACCACAGCAGCGGGCAATTCGTTTGTTAGTTTCTTCTCACTCCAGGCGAAACCATTCAGGATGATCGATTGAGTACAGCCCTCCATAGCGATTTTCGATGATCTCCAATCCTCCAAAGTGATCTTTCAACTTCTTCCGTAGCTGAAACATGCGCTGGGTGAATGCCGGGCGTTCTATGATGCGTCCCCAGGCTCCCATCATAAGCTCCTCCTCCGTAGAACGTTTAGGGTGTTGTAGCAACGTATTGAGTAGGCGGTACTCTAACTCGGAAAGAGAGACAACAACCGCCTGGCCTCCTGGGTGGCTGATTGTTAAGTTTCGCCCGGTAGCGGGCAGGAGTGAGATAACCTGCTTAGTGCTTTCCTTCGCTTCTTGTGCGAGATACTGGCAGAGAATAGAACCGGGAAAGTGGACAGGTTGGAGCCGATCATAACGAACTAACCCTTCGCTATAAAGAACATAGCGTAGTTCTGGCCCTAACTCATACCAGTCTGCCGGATCGATCTCATCATCGGCAGATTTATATTCAAGTGAGCTAATAAATTCGTGAAATCTACTTTTTGTCTCCTCACTACTTTTCTCTATTCCCTGGTGTAATCGTTGCGAGATATGTGCAAGAAAAGTGCTCAGGCTTTCATTGATCAATTCAATCAGTTGAATTTTGTCCCTCTCTTGCAGTTCAGGCCATATGCTGTGGATGCTGGCATACTCCTGCTTAAAGCGGTAGGCATGATGACAATATTGTTGGAGGAGGTAGGGATGTGTTCCCGCTTGATGGCGCAACCATGCTTGTTCCGACCTGCTAAAGATGTAAGTTCTGCCCAGTGCTTTGAACATTTTTGCCCAGTTTGTTCCGAAGTTTTCAGGTTCTTGCGCCAGAAATTCGGCTGTATCACCCCATGTGAAAGCCTGTAAGGTCATAGTAGTGAAGCGTGCCAGGTCTAATGATATATGATGAAACTGGTCGTCAATTTTGGGGCGGGGAAGACTTTCGACTGAAAGAATAACGCCAAAGATGGGAAATTCGTCAATCAGATCAACTAACGTGCGAATGGCTTCGCAACGATCAAGAAGAGCAAGACCGCGTTCCTGAGGTGTTTCCGCTTTGGTAGCACCTAGTGAAAACGACGGCATCCCTTTTACTCCCAGTCGCTCCACTGCATCAAGCATCACGAAGTAACGTGCGCCAGGAGTCTCACGGCTGATAGTACGCAATAACCCACGAAGGCCCTTCAAATCGGATGGAGCGAAAGATGATTGCTCACCTGGTTGATATGCGCGATACAGCGCTATTGTACATTCTCTGATGAAAGAAGCGAGCAATTCACTTCTATCCTCGATACCTTCCAAAGGTGCCAGATCGATCTGCTCAAAGTGGATATTGTTCAGTTGTTGCTGATCTCGCAAATCGGTCAATTCATTGCGCCAGGACCATTCGGCACCGGGAGGTTGTTGAAGATAGCGAATAAGTGTCGATTTGCCAACACTTGGTGCGCCTACCAGAAAAATGGCGCTTTGCTCATTCATGATCATCTGAACAATGTCCGTGCGCCTGCCAGAGACGCGACCAATAATCGGTGTCGAGAAGTCAGTATCTCTCCCCGCAGTAGAGGTAAACATGGCTTGTTTGGAAATCTTAACGAAAGGATTTGGCAAAATTTGCCAGCCAGGTTCAGAGGGGGTTTCCGGCATACAAGTGCTCCTATCTCTCTTTTGATGGTGTAAAGAACCAGTGGTTATGTTCCAGCCAGCGACGCACCAGTTCAATAGTGAATGAGTAGTAAGGATTAGACGCGGGACCATTTTCCTCCAGAATGAGTCCGTTGCGCAGTCGTTCCAGGTGTCGCCTTGCAGCAGGAATGGGTATGTTGAGCCGGGACGCAATTTTTTTGAGTTGCACCTTCGCCTGATTTGAACGAGTAGTGAGTTCGACAATAGCCTCTAAGATGCGGAGTTCTTGATTATTCTGAAGCTCCCGTATGAGATAAACAAAGTTTTGGTTAAAGCCAGCCTCAATGAGATGTTCCACAACCAGGCGAAGATCCTCATCAGTGATCAATTGTTTGCCGGTTTCCTGATTAAGGTGGTGGATGAGTTGCTGTCCAATCAGCGTCATAAAATAAGGGTTCCCACCAGTGAGCTTTACAGCAAGGGCAACAGTGTTCGGATAAATCTCAACATTCTGGTCGCGCAGGGGATCAATCAACAATTGTTCAGCGCTTTTTGTATCCAGGAACATCATTGGTAAAGGTTGTACAAAGCTGAAGGTATTCCCAAATCTTTTTGAGCTTAGAGTATTATGCGCGCTCGTTGGTAATGCGAATACCAGACTCAATTGAGGAATTTCATTCATCAAATCTTTCCAGAAGGTAAAGAAACGCGGTTCTAGAATTCCTTTTTCATAAGACTCTATTACCCCACCAAACTCATCTAGAGCTAGAACAAGCCGTGATCCTGGAATCTTAGCAATACAATCTTGCATGACCTGTTTAATGCGTACCTGTGGATCACCACTGTCATAGCGTTGCCAATTGGGAGCCGGCAAATGTAATTGTTCGCTAAACTCTTCACTTATCCTTTCCACCAGTTGCATGAGGATAGTTTCTTCATCGTGCTGTATAAAGTTTTGAAGTGAAAAGAGCACACCCCAGTAAGGCAGTCGTACCTGGGATTCAAGAAAATTTTTGCAGATAGATGACTTGCCTGACCTGCGCGGTCCGTAGAGTATAAGAGCCTTTCCTTGCTCTCCATCACACAATTCTCGTTGCATGATTTTAGTTTCCGCTGAACGGCCAAAAAACATCTTCGCTGTTGCAGGACGTGAGATGTCGAAGGGATTCTTAAGTATTGGATTGCGCGGCTGTAATGTCACCATCGATTCTTCCCACACAAGCTCTACTGGTGTCTTACCGGGCAAGGCTATATCTTGCTTACGTAGCTTCAACAGGCGGTCACGGGTGCGCGCCGAGGTAGCAGTAGCATCGATTTCAACCTTCGTTACATTCTCAATACCTGACACCTCCTGCCAGATATCCAACACCTCTTGATCGCTGTAAGCCTCTATAGTAAAGAGAATTTGGGCTTCTCCAAACTCGGTGAGAGCTTTACCAGTAATAGTAAGCAAATCACATTGATGACGGCGCAAGTGTCGAGCAAGATCGAGGATTAATCCCTTGCGGTCCTGCGCAGTTACAAAGAATGCCACTCGAAATGCTGGAGGTTGAAGTTGCCAGGTCATAGGCAAGAGCACTGATTGCTGGGCTTTCGAGCGGTCGATAAGATGAGGACAAGTCGCTTTATGTACGACCAACTCTCCGCTCCGTTTACGTAAACGCCCCATAATTTTCATGTCGCGTGGATAGGTTGGTTGACAGAAGTTACAAGGGCGCTGCTGGTGAATGAATTTTTTCGTTGCAGTCAGGCCCATATCGAGAACGGGAATCCAGCTAGATCTGCCTTCGCTTGCCGATAAGGATTCATTACGTTCTGCAACCTGCCGCATGATTTGCTGTGCCGCCCAATCAAGGGTATATGGCAGTTCATCTGTTTTGTCAAGCCTCTTCAGGTAAGTTTGAGGCGTCCCTAGATTGTGTCGCTTGAGTAGCAGGCGTAACTCACGCTCCAGATCTTCTTGGGTCAGCATAAAGTGATACCGTTCTAAAATATTGTGTAGTGAGTGATAGCCTCTAAGATAAGGGAACCGGCGATTCAATGACCCTTTGATCTGGCGACGTGCTATTGAGGTTATGGCATAGTTTTCACTTAGCCAATAATCTTGAGTTTGAAATTCATTCGAAGTTCGAATTTCTACAATATCGCCGGCATCAAGTATGCGATATATTGGAGCTTGCCGGTTATTAATGAAAGCTTCTAGCGCATGATCGCCAATCACACTATCAAGTTTGTACGCAAAATCCAGTGCTGTGGCACCTTTAGGAAGTGCTATGGAATTGCGATTCTTATCGTAGACGATAATAGGTGATTGTGTCTCAACTTGGGGATGATGGGTAGTAAGAAACTCTCCCAGCGCGAGAAAGACCTTACCTTCTTCATCGTTCCATAAGCGTTGTATCGATGGCGGATTTATCTCATCTTGCAAAGACAATTTCGTATAGAATTCATAATAGTTGGGATAGAGGCATCCATACCAGGTAATGGCATGCATGAAAGGTGTTGCAATCTGTAAATGGCAAATTCGGGTATAGGTTTCTGGCCATTTTAAGGCTTGTGTGTATGGACCTTGTGGTTTTAAAATCAGTCCGAGGGCAATATGGCTATTCCCATTAGGTTTGGGGTTCGCTATTTGTTCTATTACACGATCGTTGATATGCCCAAGCTGGCTAAGCACTCCGAAAGCACTATAACAGTCTTGCACAGTTGGAACTATGACGTCGAATGTCACTAAATCGAAACCAGTAAGCTGTGGTGTCGGCAATATGGTTGTGATATGTGCATCCTGCTGCCTGCGTTTTAGCCCGGCAATGCCACATGGTATGCAGCTTACAGTTATGGGGTGCCCGGTTGCCTGCTGGTACGACTCTCTCAGCCATTGACGAGCATCTTCTAGTATGAGTGCATCCTGTTCCAGGAGTCGCGCCCGTTCTTTTTTTAGCTCTGTAAATTTGCGCGGGCTGCGCAGTTGCTCAATCAAATCCTCGCTATCACGCTTGAAATGCCACATCCCAAGACTTTTAGCCATATTGAGCATGGTACGCCCCACGCTCTCAATTTGGGATTGCATCGCTCCTGTATAGGGCTTTTCCTCGCTCTGTTCCTGAAGTGCCTGGAGTGCCTGGTAATAAATAGCAATAGCAATAAGTAATCCTCCCAAATCGCGGTAGGGTGGTATCAACAAGGGAGGCAAATTCTCATCTTCTATATATTTGCCGTACAGGTCCGCCTCGTTGATATGACCCAGTATCTCGTCTACACCTTCCAGGTTCGCCTGGCGGATTTGCTCCTTATCGTATTCCCATAAGTATCCTGCAATTACCACCTGCCACGGCAGGCCCCATGAGCGCAGCAGATTGCCAACACGTTGAGCATCATACCTGACTTTCAGCACGTAAGCATGCTGTGAGCCTTTAGCCTCCTGCATAAGTTCCTCATACAACTTCATCCACTCTTCGGGGATCTGGGTCGGTGTAGGCCTCCACGGTGTCAGATCAAGGTGAGAGTTTGCATCAGCCATAATTATTACTCCTTGGTGATCAGGAATAATAACACTTTTACGATTACAGCCCTACTTCGTAGAATACACTCTAATATAGACGCCGTCAAGTGCCAATTTTTCCTATATCTCGCGTCTCTTATCTTCCTTGAAATTTTAGTATCGTCAATTTTCACATAGTTTTTATTGGATAATTTTTTACGACAATCGTCATAATAAATATATAACGCGGGAGGATTGGTTTTAGTTACAGGCTAAGTTTGTAAAATAATTCGTTCGGCAGTACTAATTACGGATATTTTAGTCATTTGGTGAAATAAGAACAGAAATTCGTTGTAAGCGTAATCATATTTATGTTAATATAATATTGTTAGTAATGTTTGTCGTAAAAATGACAAACATTGAACCGCGAGGAGGCGCAGCCATGAAACCTGTCGATTTACGTGGTGTGTCTGAAGAAGATAGTGATCTCGATATTGAGGAAATCTTAGTGCGGTTCGATCCTTACATCGTTGCTGAAGCTGAGAAACTGGTACGTCGTAACTCTACCTTCGCCCATCCTGAGGTGCTCGATCTGGAGATCGCCGAGCTTGCTCAGCGGGTACGCATAAAATTCTGGGGGATTCTAAAGAGGGAGAAGCACATCGAGTTTCCCAAAGCGTACATCCGCAAGATTGTGAAAAACGAGTTTAACGACATCCTACGCAGGCGTAAGTCACTTTTGCCCTTGCCAATCGACGAGGATGGTGAAATCTATATGGGCAATGTGATACTTACAGAGAGCGAAGGAATGTCTGACCCGGCACACGAGTTCGAGCAAGAAGAAGGACTAAATCGTTGGATGTCTCTGGTAGCTCAGGTGGTATCTAACCTGTCTCACCGGCAAAAACATGCCATGATCTGCCTGCTGAAAGATCGTATAGATAACTATATGCAGCTCGTAGAGGCATTCGAGCAGCACCAGGTTGATATTGAGGCATTCGAGTGGCCTGATGATGAGGTTGATGAGACTCGATTGAAAGCCTCGATATCCGCTGCCAGGCGCAATATTGCTGAATGGCTGGGCATCCTGCTAGCAGAGTATAAAATAAGGGGCATTCCAGATTTTGCTCCCTGTTTTAAATGCAGGTGAAGCAGTGCAGGCGCTATAAGAATGCCGTTTCATCTACACCATCGGTATATGCTCTACACGCTGCCTGTGCAGCTCTTCGCGAGAGATGCGGCGCGCGAGCAGTCGTTTAATCGCATTGCCTATACGCTGCACCCCTTCCTCTATGTGATCCGTCTCAGGATAGGCATAACTGAGTCGAAAGTGCTGCTGGCCTCCCCCATCTACATGGAATGGTTCGCCAATGACAAAGGCCACCTGCTCGTTCGCGGCTTCGCGTAATAAACTGCGGGAACGCATATCTGCCGGTAGACGGCACCAGAGATGAAAGCCTCCTGCTGGGCGATTGACGCGCACTTCTTGGGGCCAGTGGGTAGCGATCGCCTGTAGCATAAGATCCCGCTTGTGCCGGTACTGTTGACGTAACATTGCAAGGTGGTCTCCTAGCAGGTTGCGCCGCAATACTTCAGAAACTGTCCACTGTCCTAGCGCGTTTGTGTTCAGGTCGAACACTTGTTTATGCAGAGAGAGGCGCTCTATCATAAGTTCGGGCGCTGCAAGCCAGGCCACACGCAATCCCGGTGCCAGAATCTTTGAGTATGTGCTGAGATACAATACCTGGCCGCTCGTATCCAGGGCCTTGAGCGGTTGCGGCTGTTTGTCCTCAAAGTATATTTCTCCATAAGGGTCATCCTCTAATATAGGCGTTTGATAGCGTTTTGCCAGGATCAGCAGGCGACGGCGGCGTTCTTGCGACATAACTGTTCCTGTTGGATTCTGGAAAGTCGGCAGGGTATAGATCAGGCGGGGGCGATGCCGTGCCAGGATTGACTCCAATAAATCGACGCGTATTCCTTCGCTATCCGTTGGAACGCCAATCACACGAGCGTTCAGCGCACGAAATGCCTGGATTGCTCCCAGGTAGGTGGGTACTTCAACGACTACTTCATCACCTGGGCGGAGCAAGAAGCGGCCAATCAGACCAATGCCTTGTGTTGAGCCGGAGAGGATCAGGATATGCTGCGCATCAACAGCTACACCGCGCTTACGCATAGATGCGGCAATAGCTCTGCGGAGAGTGTGCAAGCCCTCAACGGGACAATACCCAAGCGCTCTCTCACGGGCAGCAAGCAAACCATCAGCAATGATAGTACTAAGCATCCCGGCTGGGAGCAGATCTGGAGCAGGATTCCCGGGCGCGAGTGAGATGATCTCTTTGCGCTCGCCCATCGAAGCCAACTCGCTCAACATAAGAGCGTCAGGACCTAGAACTTCGCGTTCACCCGCTGGCAAACCGAGAAGCCACGAGGCTGTTTCATCCTCAAAGCTATCCCCGAGATAGCCAAAGTAGTTGCGTCGTACAAGAGTCCCGCGTCCTACATGGCCCTCGATCAGGCCTTCGCTGGCAAGTTCATTATAGGCATTCATAACCGTTGTGCGGTTAATCCCAAGTTCGCTTGCCAGAGCGCGTTCAGTAGGGAGGCGCGCGCCTTCCGAAAGCTCACCTGAGAGGATAGCTTCACGGAGTTGCTGGCAAATCTGCCGGTACAATGGCATGCCACTGGACCGATCTAATGCAATCAATGAGTGAACCGGTGCAGTGAAAAGTGATCCTGGCCTATACTGAGATGGGTGTTGTCGCATATCTACCTCCTGATTGGCTCATACCAATTAAGTATAATCAATCATTCACGGGTCTTACAAGTCTCATTGGCGGGCAACTGTACCAGCCAATTGCACGCGTGCAGAAATGTGGGCTAAGATGATATATATAGCCTGTCAACAACCTGAAAATGATTACGACGCCGTAATATTTTTATCAAACCCTATAGAAACTGGAGGAAGCTCGTGCATAACCTGGAAGAGCGTATCGCGATGGTACGCAATGACCGTGAGCATGGCTCACGCTGGCTCGTACATGAGACAATCTCGATACTCTATGATCTGGCAACTCAGCCAACTTCCACACAGGATGATCTAAAACGTGCCGGTGATGAACTGGCACGGGCACGCCCGGCTATGGCTGCACTGGCTGGCGCAGTCAGGCGCATCCTCAGCGCTACAGGCGGACTGGAAGCTATGGCAGATGAAGCAGCAAGACTACTGAAAGAATATGACTCTGCACTAGAGCAAATAACAGGATATGCCCGGCCATTCCTCCAGGGAACAGTGATGACCCATAGTCTTTCAGGAACGGTGATGACAGTTCTTAGCGCGTGTCTTCCACAGATCGACCAGGTAATCGTGCTGGAAGGACGCCCACGTTACGAGGGACGGGAGGTAGCGCTTCAGTTGAGTAAAGCAGGAGGCTCATCGATCACATTGATTACAGACGCACAGGCTGATATATTTCTACCCCAATGCCATACAGTTGTTGTCGGAGCCGATAGCATACTGGCAAACGGGGATGTCTTGAATAAAGCTGGAACTGCATTGTTGGCGTGGGCTGCTCGCGGGCATAGAATCCCCTTTTATGTCCTGTGCGAAACGCTGAAAATCTCTCCGCATACATGGTCAGGGGACTTTGCCCAATTGGAGGAAAAAGAAGCAACAGAGGTGCTAGAGCATCCTGTTCCGGGAATCAGTGTGCGCAACTTCTATTTTGACAGAACTCCCGCCAGGCTGGTAACAAGTGTGATTACGGAACAAGGTCTGATGAGCAGGAGAGAAATCAAGCAGGTGGCATCTCGATTGTAACGAAGAATGTAAGTGAGATACAGATATAGAAATTGTTCAGCTTGTACCTGGTGCCTGGAACGTGTACAATAAAGAAAATGGATGCCCATCTACGTAGCCATAGAGCGTCTCCATGATATACGTATCCACTCGGATACACACCACTAAGCGGGAGGAAGTTACATGCCTACCTACATTAGCCTGGTCAATCTCACCGATCAAGGGATCAAGGAAGTTAAAAATGCCCCCGAACGCCTGAAATCCTTCGATTTAGCCGCACAAGAAGCTGGAGGAAGCCTTGTTGGTTTCTATTTAGTGTTTGGTCAATTCGATTATGTAGTGATTACTGAAGCTCCCGATGACCAGACAGCGGCTCGCCTCATTCTGAGCACCTTTTCACAGGGTAATGTTCGTACTCAAACAATGCGGGCTTTCCCGCGTGATGAGTTCGAGCAAATCGCACGCGGTTTACATTAGAAAGGCAAGGGCGAGGAAAGAATGCTTCCTCGCTTATTTAAAAATCATCAGCAGGAAATAACGCTTGCACCAGGCGCTCGGGATCATGGCGAGCCAGTTTATCGTTCTCCAGATTGAGGTGCTCGATTAGAACATTGGGAACGAGACGCATAAGCTGTGCGCGATCTACTACTACAGGCTCGCTTTTTTCCTGTGCGTACGTCTCCATCAGTTCTGGCGGGAATGGGCCGTCGTTGACAATTACGCGATCAACACGTCCTCCTAGATAATGGCGAATCGCGTTGACAAAATCCGAGGCTTTGTAGCCATCGGTCTCGCCGTGTTTGGTCATCAGGTTGCACACATAAACCTTCTCAGCATCGGATTCTCGAACAGCGCGCGCAATATCGCGAACGAGCAGGTTCGGCAGAAGACTCGTATACAGATCACCCGGACCAATAATAATGGTATCGGCCCGCCGTATGGCACGAACCGCTTGAGCGCACCCAGGAACATCCTCGGGCCGCATTCGCAGGCACACTATTGGAGAAAGCTCCCCTAAATTCTTGCTACCTCGAGTGTCGATTTCTGTCTCATCACAAATAGTGCTGCCATCGGCCAGATCGGCGCAGATCATCGTGTTCTCGAGTGTTACAGGCAACACACGACCGGCAGTATTGAGCAGTTCCTGAGCATCTTCAATAGCGAGCAGAAGATCACCCTTATTAATATCCTGTAGTCCTTTGAGAATAAGGTTACCGAGGCTATGACCAGCTACACCTCTCCCTTGCTGCGAAGGTCCATTATTTTCTGCCTGTTCAAAGCGGTGCATGAATACTTCGCGCCAGAGTGCGCCATTACGCGCTAATGCGACCAACGACATGCGAAGATCTCCCAGGGGCAACTGACGGCTAAATTCGTCCATCAACCTGCGTGAGCTTCCACCACTATCGGACATAGTAACGATGGCGCTGATGTTAAACTGATATTTTTTTAGATGTGAGAGCAGGGAAAATGTTCCAGTGCCTCCGCCAATTGTTACAACGCGACGTCCTGCAAATTGGTCTCCTGTGCGATAATATCCTCGCAAATTGTTTCTCCTATAGCTGATTTCAGGTTCATCGTTCACTTTACATATCCTGCTGCACATATTTATGGAGAAGTCTTGGCTTCAACGGACAGTCTATCATGGACTCTCTTTACGTGCAAGCAAACTTCTTAATGTACCCCTTGACAAATAACGATATATCGTTATAATTAAAGCATAATACGATATATCGTTAAGAGAAGGGAGTATCTCACATGTTTGGCAAAGAGTTTGCTTTTCAATATTCAGGTTATGGAGAAGAGCAGTGGACACCACCAGGGCCACGCCATAGAGGACACCATCCACATTTCTTCGGCAGGCATCACAGGCACGGGCCATTTAATGCTTTTCGTTACGGATATGGTGGTGGATGGACGCCTCCCTGGTTACGCGAAGATTTGCAAGGGCCTCATTTCTTTGGTATGCGTAGAGATCGCGGACCATTTGGTCCTGGAGGGCCTTTCGGATTTGGGGGAGAAAGAGGTCGGTTTTTTGGGCGCGGCGATATGAAATATGTTCTGCTGGAGCTTATACAAGAACGTCCAATGCATGGGTACGAGATGATCAAGGCGTTGGAAGAGAAATCTGGTGGTTTCTATTCACCCAGCCCCGGGTCAATTTATCCCACGTTGCAAATGCTGGAAGATGGAGGCCTGGTGACGGCCAATGAAGTTGAAGGGAAAAGGGTATATAGTATCACTGATTCCGGACGCGCCTTGCTTGCTGAACGACAGCGTAATCAAGCGGGAACCGGCGGACCGCCCTGGATGCGCTGGCATGCTCATGGCAGACCAGGTCCGAGGCCGGAAATGCAAGCCTTGAGAGGTGAGGTTGCAGAGACAGCTCGTTTGTTTGTAATTGCCGGTAGAATGTCTTTACAAGACCCTGAAAAACTGGCGCGTTTGCGCAGTATTATCGAGCGTACGCGTAACGACTTAAACGCGCTGATCTATGGTGAGGGCTCAGCTTAATAACAAACCTCTTTCCGTAGGGGCCCGATTTATCGCGCCCTGAGTGGGCCTTTCTGGTCGCCCGCCGGCCCTATCAAGGATGAAGATCCGAATGATATCGCCACTGCGTAGTATCGTGGCAAAGAGGTAAGATATTCCGTTGCATTTTAAGCAGTAACCTGATATATCCCCCCAAATGCCTTATTCATCGCGATTGTTCTACCTTAAGACAAAGCGATGTGCTATAATCGGATGGGGTTTAATCGAAGGGAGGGACTACCGCAATGCTGCAGCAGCTTGACACTGAGCAATCAATCTATCATGTTCGTCTCTGGATGGGGGAAGAAAGAGATGATGCAGCCTTAGCCACACTTGAAGAAATCCAAAATGACGACCCAGAGCAACAACGCGAGATAGTGTACTTAATTGCATGGTGCCACATTCGACTAGAGCATTGGACTGAAGCTCTACGCCTGCTATCTCCTCTGTATTCCAAGGGGAATACAGAACATATTTGGAATAATGCTAAGCATAACGAGCGCGAGTGTCGTGCGTTCACCCTGTTCTGTCTTGGCAACGCTGCTTGTAATCTTTCTCATTACGAGGAAGCTTCTCAGCACTATACGGAATGCCTCAAAGTACTGAGCGAACGACGCGTACATCTTCCGAAAGTGCAGATTAAAGCTCAATGTGCGCTGGGTAGGACTGGTATCGTGAACGGCCTTTACGCTGTGGCCCAACAGCATTATGAAAATGCGTTAAGTTTATGCAAGAATGATCCCGATAATGAGGATCTGCCAGATATCTATTATGGATTATGTGAAGCACATCGACTTTTAGGAAACTTTGAACGAGCGTACACCTATGGCAAAATGGCGCTCGCATTGTATGAAACAAGGAATGTCACACTGAGCCGGAGCAATATCATCCTGAGCGCTAGCGAAGAGGCCAGCGAAGGGCCAGGCCGTAGGAATGAGGGATACATCCAAAATCTTCTTGGTCGTATTTGTCTCCAGATGGGCAAATACTCTGAAGCGAACAATCATTACAGGAAAGGGCTCTCGGTGGCAGCCACAAATAATGATCAGGCAATGAAGATGGTGAATTTTACAGCCCTGGCTGATTTGTATTTAGCGCAGAATCGCCTGGATGAGGCGAAATACTACTGCCAGTGTGCGCAAGAAGCTGCTGTGGGTATAATTGACGATCAGCTTTGTGGCAACTTGTATCTTGTATATGGCAAGGTAATACAGGCTCAGGGTCAACAAGCAGGTGGTAAGCAGTGCCAAAAGGTCCTCGAAGAAGCCAGGGAATTATTTGAAAAAGCGCTAACTCACCTATCCCAGGCACCAGCTAGCAGCGGTCTTGCTGAATCGTACGGCAGCTTAGCTCAAATATACGAAAAGCTAGGGCAACAACGCGAAGCTGTTTGGTATTGGAAAAACGCCTATGAATCGCTCTCTGGTTTAAAAAGGCCAAATCTGAATTAATTGGCCCCCACATTTTTCAACCCTATGCGTTCCTGTAACTCATTTGCAACGCTGTATGGGTCGCGTTCTCTCGTGGTAATATCCTCCAACATCTTCTGCCACTGATCATCGGTCACCTGGGCCCTCAGCACATTCATAACACCATGTAAGACCAGGGACTCCAACTCACTGCGCACCTGGCGCTGCGCTCGATTCGCCAGCATACCACTTTCCACGAGATACTGGCGATGTCGCTCTATCGCATCCACCAGTTGCGTAATGCCTTGATCTTTAATTGCAGACGTTTTCAAAACCGGGATACGCCAGTATGGTTTTGATTTGTCATGTAACCGTCGATTGATATCGAGACTCAGCAACATTGCCAGCTCTGCGACGGTTTGATCCGCACCAGGTTTATCGGCCTTACTAACCACAAAAATGTCGGCAATTTCAAGAATACCAGCCTTGATTGCCTGCACTTCATCGCCCATACCAGGAGCGCTCACAACCAGAACCGTATGCGCGGCTCGCATCACTTCGACTTCCACCTGCCCAGTTCCTACGGTCTCGATGATAATAGGATCATAACCTGCTGCATCCATGGCTCGCACGACATCACGGGTCGAAGCTGAGAGGCCACCCAGGCTACCACGACTCGCCATGCTGCGAATAAAAACATTTGGATCGCCAGCCAACTCCATCATGCGAATGCGATCACCCAGTATAGCTCCACCAGTAAAGGGGCTGGTTGGATCAACGGCAACAACGCCAACCTTGCGATCGCGACGGCGCAGTTCTCGCACGATATGCGTTACTAAGGTGCTCTTGCCAGCGCCTGGGGCCCCTGTCACGCCAATAATATGGGCGTGACCAGCATGCTGGTGTAGCTCTGCAAGGTAGCGGTGCGCCTGTGGCGATTCATTCTCTATGAGTGTCACCATGCGAGCGAGTGCACGACGATCCCCACTGAGCAAGCGTTCGACAATATTCTGCAAGGCTCACCTACACGTCTGCAGTCAGGCGGTCAGCCTGTATATTGGCACGCACAAACTCAATAATTTCATCCGTTGAGGTACCCGGCCCGAAACATCCCTTGATGCCCATTTCTTTGATTGCAGGCAGATCTTCGTCGGGTAAAATACCGCCGGCAGCCACCAGGACATCATCAACGCCATTCTGTTTCAAGAGCTCCATTACACGGGGGAAGATCGCCATATGCGCTCCGGAGAGGATGCTCATCAAGATAGCATCTACATCTTCCTGGATTGCGGCTTCGACGATCATCTCGGGAGTCTGGCGAATACCTGTATAGATAACTTCCATACCCGCGTCACGAAGGGCACGAGCGATTACTTTGGCTCCACGATCGTGCCCATCCAGGCCAGGCTTGGCGACCAAAACACGTATTGGGCGAGTCTCAGTCATATTTCATGACTCCTTTGTCAGTCAGTAATCCAGGTAAAACGGAATCATAGAGCGCACAGATAGCGCGCTCCTGTTCCTCATACATGCCAGCGATATGCCCATCCCATTCTACAACGGGGCCTGTGCTGCTGCAAGCATGGACTAATGCTTTTGCCTGCTTGATAATCAGTTGTTGATGCTCTATCCTGATAATAGGAACAGGCAGGCAAGCTAAAACATGCTGCTCTATTTGTGGTTGCACCCACTTATAGGCAGTGTGCAATATAAAGACATATTCACGTAGCAGGCGAGAATTGAGTAATGCCAGGAAAAAATACAGTTGATCGAGACCCTGGCGCTCATCGCGCAGGTGCAGTAAATAGAGTGTCTGCAAAGCTGCATGCCCCTGTAGGTCCAGCGCTGCCTGTAAGCGATCTGTGCTTTTCACGACTAATAACTTAGGAGATAGGTAACGCTCCAGTGGTTTTCTGATGGCTTCGCGAGCAATCTGCCAGCCAGAAACAGGGGAGCGATAGGGATGGAGATCGACTCCGCCTCGTAGCAGCGGGTAGTATTCAGAGATATCACATGCAGGTGGATTTTGCTGCTGCTCATTTTGTGAGGAAAGGATGTTCTGGATGAGCGGACTTTCCCGGCCAATTTCCTCACCACGTGAAATGGATACAAACTCGCCAAGGGGGGCAAAGCGGCGGCCGTTCTGAGGAGTTTCTGCCAGGCATCTTTGCAACTGGTCGAGACCACGGCCATGCTCCAGGTTTAGAAGATAACGAAATTCGCTACCAGGCTGCCTGCTGAACAGGGCCTGTTGCACCTGTTGCTGTGCGCCAGAGGAAACTGATTGCCAGCTTTCTCGTACCCATGAGACCTGGTGCGCGGGCCGTGGAGGACATTTTTGAGCAATGATTATGACAGCGCCCACGTCAGCAGCAAAGACACCCGATAGATGCCAGAGTTGATGCAAGGTGGTTTCTTCTAGCAAGCGCGTGCGTTCCCTGGCAGCATTAGCACGTACCAGCAGTGGATCAGGAAGCACCAGGCCAATCCAACCACCAGGGCGTACAACCTGGAGGGCCAGGCTTAAGAAAAGCAGGTAGCTATCGGCTTGACCACGTTGTTGCGCGAATCGATAGCCGCTGAGATCGTTATTTTTCGCCGCCAGGTAGGGGGGATTGGCAATAAAAAGATCGACGCCGGGTTCCCAGGGCAGTGCCAGGCTGTCTGCCTGGTGAATATGCAAGGGAACGCGGGTATGTATCATTCTGCGTAGTTGCATTTCAGCCAGGAAGCAGGAGATGGGGTCAGGATCAAAGCCCCACAGGTTGCGTTGGACAAGAGAAGTACGCTCTTCTACAGACAGGCCTGTACGTATACCGAAAGCGAGAAGACGCTGTGCGGCTCCTGCAAGAAAATTGCCACTACCACAGGCAGGGTCGAGTACGCGGACTCGTGTAAGATCGTTATTGGGGATGTAGCCACAGGCATCTAATATCCGCTCTACCAGCAATGGAGGAGTTGAGTAATGGCCGCGCTTTTTGCGTTCCATCAAAGGCAGGCCGGTTTCATACCAGGCTATGTGATCCTTTAGCTGCTCATCTATTGGGCTTCCAACTTCAAATTTCGCCATACACTCTTCCCTGAGCACGATGATGCACATTAAAGAAATAATCCAGCCATCCGTAGGGGCCCGATTTATCGCGCCCACAGCCGATTTATCGGCCCATGATACGCATCAACCTAAGTAACCTACCACTGGGCTGGATCTTGCCTTATGTACATAAACAGGTCCCTACAGATCTTCCTGTTCCCGCAGAAGCTCCAGTGCCTCACGAGCAGCCATACGGCCAGCCTCTTTAATGCTCGAAGCTTTGCCTATGCCAAGTAAAAAATCGTGTTCGAATACGCCGACGGTAAAGACACGATCATTGTTACGCCCGCCCTGTTCTAAAACCCGGTAGCGTGGCAGTGAATTTGAGCGCCGCAAGATGATTTTTTGCAGGCGGCCCTTGGGATTCGTATCGAGCGTCTGCTTGCTCAACTGTGAGATGAGTGGCAGGATCATGCGCGCTACGAAGTCGCGAGCCGCCTCCGGTCCCTGGTCAATGTGGATTGCTCCTATGATGGCTTCTATCACGTCGGTACAAAGCGAATCTCGCGAGCGCTCGTTAAAGGTTTTCATATTGGCGAGATCGACACGAATGTAGGAGAAGAGGTCGATTTCTTGTCCAATCCTGGAGAGGAACCGGCGACTGACAACTTCCGACTTGAGGGCAGTCATTTCACCTTCGGAGGCGCCGGGGAAGCTGCGGTAAATATATTCGACGACGTGCGCGCCAAGAATGGCATCGCCCAGGAATTCCAGCGTATCGTATGAATCGCGTATGGCCGTTTCTGGGCAGTAAGAATGATGGGTGACAGCTCGCTGTAATAACAAGCGATCATTAAATCTGACCTCTAGCAATGCTTCTAATTCTGCGAGTTTGTCTGCCTTCTCATCCATAGTAGGTGTATTATAGCCCAGAAAGCTGCAGGGCGTCGAGGCTTTTGCATCATCACATTTCATTGACTTAAGGGCTTAGACTATTAGCAGGAACAGAAATTTGGGCCTTTCACAAAGGACAAAGCAAACGCCTATGTCAGCAACAAAATCACCTTCGTCTCCAATAGCAGAGAATAACGCCGGAGCACCGCGTAAACGCTTTTTTCGGCCTGTGATAGCCACAGTACTCGTCGCTGCTATTCTGATCGGCTGGCTGTTGATCAATAACAGTATTAACAGCGCTGAACCCAGCGTAGCAGGTCGTCCACTCTCAAATCCACATACGCACTTGCATACAGTAGCCCTGGGAGAGCACCCTGGGGTGATCTATCTTGGAACGCATTATGGTATGTTCACCAGTACTGATGGTGGGCGCACCTGGCCTCAGCCTCATGGTGTGCTGAATACCATGATGATCACAGCTATTGCTGTTAGTTTTGTCAACCCGAATGTATTAGGTGTAATGGCTATTCCTGTCAGTGGCATAGGTGCACAATCCGGCATCTACTTCAGCCATGATGGCGGGACGAGTTGGCACTCCAGTGCTCCAGGCGATTTACCTGGATCGGCGTATCCATACACTATCAAAGCAGGGACAGCGGGAGCTGGTCATTTCTATGCCTTCTATAACTACGCAGGCTGGTTCGAGACGCGTGACCTGGGAGCGCACTGGTATCCCATCACGAGTGGGATACTGTCAAACATGCAAACGCCTTCCCTGTTGACCGATCCTCTTAACCCCAATCATTTGCTACTCGGCGGCGACCAGGGCCTCTATGAGAGCCAAGATGATGGCAGTCACTGGAACCGCATCGATACTGTAAAAGGCGATGTGTATAGCATAGTAGCCTCCAATGCTCTGCCGCGTCTTATCTTCTGTGCAACTGACCAGGGGATTTATCGCTGGTATGCAGGGAATACGCAGACGACGCCGTTGACTAACCTGCACATGGCGACTGCAGCAACGCGCCTTGTTAGCGATGGAACGGGCCATGCCCTCTATGCGCTAGCCGGGCAAGACCTCTGGTACTCAGCCGATAGTGGAACATCCTGGCAACACCAATGGCACTTCGAGCGCGGAGACCTTGTCTCGCTGCTGCTTGATCCCGCCCATCCTGACCACCTCTACGCGGGATTCTTTCTCCCGGCCGAAGTATTGTATAGTACTGATAATGGAAGCTCATGGCAAATACTTACTAACTGACTGTTCTTGGCGGATTAGAACAACACCTTAAGGTGAAAAATAGGGATTCATACCAATATGCAGCTTTCATAGGATGGCCTATACTAGGTACGCATCTTGTGAAAGCGCTGGCAAGTGCCGGGTAAGATTGCTTGCCCGTATTTGGAGAGAAAGCGAGTGATCTAGTATGATTCCAGTTCTTCGACGCATCCAGTTACTAATCGCGACACTGCTCAGTCTGGGGCTGATGCTCGTGATGGTTGGAATAGCTTCGGCTCATGCCACCTATCCTGCGCATGCAAAAGTGAACAAAGCTATACCGGCCATTGGCTCAACCGTTTCACAGGCACCTGCAACGGTGACAGTCTTTACACTCGAGAATATCAATCCCGACCCTGCAAAGAGCAACCTGTTCGTTTACAGTCCAGCCGGCGATCTGATCAGCCAGGGCAATGCAAAGGTCTCTCTTACCAATCCAAGGGAGATGTCTATCACTATCAAGCCTGACCCTGCCAACCTGAACGGCGTCTACGTCGTGCGCTGGATTACTGTCTCGGCTGAAGACGGCGACCCTGACCAGGGAGCTTTTGTCTTCACCGTGAATACAGCCGCAGTTGCGTCACCCACCCCAACCAGCCATGGCACTACACCAGCAACATCGACAACAAATAGCTCTTCAGGTGGCATAGGACTCTGGGTGCCCATTGTCGTAGGCGTACTCGCCTTGCTGATAGGCCTGGGTGCTGGTTTAGGTCTGGGTCGACGTAGCTCTACCAGAGCCACTTCCTCTGTCGGTTCAATGCGTAAAACTGTTGCCCAGCGGCAAGAAGAGGAAGAAGCTACCAGGCAACCATAGTCAACACAGCGAAGATCGGGCACTAATCAGGAAAGGGGAACGTACACATATGCGCGTCAGGCCATTTTTCTGGTGCTTGCTGGCTTTATCCTGTATTAGCGTGCTGATCTTCGCTGCAACATTCAAAACACATGCACCGGCTATTATGAGGGTACATATCGATCAGAACCCTCCTGTGGCAAGCAAGCTCACGACTTTGCAGCTGCACCTGGCTGACCCCCAGGGAGTACCGATTGAGCAGGCACATCTTATTCCAAGCGCCTGGATGACCAATATGGACATGCAGACGAAACAAATTCGCGTTGTGCCACTGGGAAAGGGGAACTACACGGCAGAACTCCAATTGTATATGGCGGGTCCCTGGGAGATTCGCCTCGTGGCTCATGCCGATGGCTTTGACGACACACAACAAACACTGCTCGTTCTGGTACAATCAACGCCAGCGCTCTGAACAGCAACTATATGTATTGCTGTTGCTTGACGCAGCAGAAAATCAATCTTATAGTTAGTTCGAGCCATCGTTGCTATTACACAGCAGGAAGTGAGCCACGGATGTGTCCAGAGTTGCCGATTTTTATACGCGTCAAATGAGGAGACGGCGGCTTTCGCTTTTTGAGAAGGTTATTCTTGCCAACAGCCTGGTGCTAATTGGCCTGGCATTAGCTGGTCTATGGGTAACCAGTCACAATCTGGAGGCCCGTCATTACCTGATCGATACTACTTTTATTGTCTTTGCTATTTTGCTAAGCCTGCTGATCAATGTATTACTGATGCGTGCCAGCTTTCGCCCTCTTTTCAGTTTACTGCGCACAATTCGAGAGATAAGCGCGGGAGATATGGAGACTCGTGCGAGTGAAACCCCCTCTGATTCAGAAATTAGTGAACTGGCACGTGCCTTCAACAGCATGCTCGATCAACTGGAGGCAGCTAGACGGGCCCAGACAATGCTGATTCTACAGGCACAAGACGAGGAACGCCGCCGCCTGTCACTTGAACTTCACGACGAGAGCAGTCAAAATCTCACAGCGCTCCTCGTCCATATAGAGTTCCTCAACCAGTCTCTACAAAGCTTAACAGAAACAGCAATCTCAAAAGCAGTACGCGACCAACTGCGCAGGGAGTTAAATCAGCTGACACGGCTGACTCACGAGACGCTGGAAAACATTCGTACCCTGGCACTGCAACTTCGACCGGCTATACTTGACGACCTTGGTCTGCACGCAGCCTTCCGCTGGTTAGCCGAAGATAGCCGCCAACGCTTACATTTGCCGGTAGATTTGCATCTTGAAGGTACAGAGGATGCCTCTGGTGAGTATCATCATGATGACCTCTACGAAACAACGCTTTTCCGTATAGCACAGGAGTGTCTTACGAACGTGGCACGTCACGCCCATGCGCAACGAGCCTCCATTTCACTCAGGCGGAATCACCAGCTTATGTTCCTGCAAGTTCGAGATGATGGCTGCGGCTATGATCCGGGGCAGCATAGCTCTGGAATAGGCATCTTAGGCATACGTGAACGCGCAGCCTTACTTGGAGGCAAAGTTACCATTGATTCTCAGCCAGGGCTGGGCACGACCGTAGAGGTCAGTTTGCCTCTCCCGCCAGTACAGGCAAAGGATGGGGCATATGGGTGATGGATCTCACGCTACTGCTCCTATTCGTGTCTTGCTTGCCGATGACCACGATATTCTGCGGCAAGGCCTGAAGTTGCTGCTCAGCTTACAACAAGAAATCCAGATCGTAGGCGAAGCACGCACAGGGCGGGAAGCAGTAGACATAGTACGAAAGCTTCAACCAGACGTGGTGGTGATGGATATTACCATGCCCGATATGGACGGATTAGAGGCTTGCCGGCTTATTCGCAGCCAGTTTCCATCGACGCAGGTGCTTATCTTAACGATGCATGAAAGTGAGGAATATTTTCTACAGGCGTTACGTATGGGCGCAGCAGGATACCTGGCGAAGAAGGCTGCGCCTTCTGACTTGCACATGGCGATTCACGCAGTTGCACATGGAGGCGCATTTCTTTATCCTGGTCTGGCTAAGGCGCTCATTCGTGCGTATGTGACTGACTCATCAGCTACAACTCCAGCGCCTCCGCAGCAGGATAGAACCACGACACCAGGCCTTGCTCAAGAACTGCGCATCCTGACCCCTCGCGAAATAGAGGTACTGAAACTGGTAGCCGAGGGTCATACAAGCCAGGAAATTGCTGATCAGTTAGTACTTAGCATCAAAACGGTGCAGGCACACCGGGCCAATATCATGGAGAAACTGGGTTTGCGTGATATCACTCAACTGGTACGCTTTGCCATTCGCTATGGACTTATATCGCTGGCAGAAGACGTTCCTTGACATTAGAATAGAGATAATAGACAATAGGCCAATACAGCAAGTCCGTTGAGAACTGGACACCTACATGAAAGCTTTCTTGCATAGATTTACAGCGAGACGTTTATTATTATCAGCCTTGCCTCTTGCAATTTGCCTGACGCTGCTTTTTCCTGCCGTGGCAAGCGCCCATGCTATCCTGCTGCGCTCCGACCCGGCGGCGGATTCGGTCTTGAGTATAGCTCCCCAGCAGGTACGCATGTGGTTCAGCGAAGCTCTCAATCCTGCTCTCAGCACTGCTGTAGTGATCAATGGCCAAAACAAGCGCGTTGATAATCGAGATGCCCACGTCGCGCCTAATGACGCGACGGAGATGGCCCTTACGCTCCAGACTAACCTGCCGCCGGCAGTCTATATTGTGATCTACCGTACAGACTCCGCCGTTGACGGCCACATTCTGCGCGGCTCTTTTATTTTCAGCATTGCCGAGCCGAATGGCACCGTACCCACTTTAAACCCGGGCTCAAACGCGGGAGCGAATGTACTCGGCGGTGGCAATGCCACCAGCCTCTCTAGCGGGCAACTCGATGGCCCAACGTTTTTTAACCTGGTTATGGTCACGCTGGTCGAGCTGGGAGCGGTTTTCTGGGTAGCTGCGCAACTCTGGACAAACTTTGTGCTCTCGTTTTCGGCAGAAAAGCACGCAGAAGAGAAGCCGGTAAACGAACAGGTACAGCAGCGCTTTGAGCGGCGTTTTTCGCTGCCTACACTGGTTGTTCTACTGCTTGCTAACGTAGGTGTGCTGGTGGGACAGGCGATCAATCTCGCAGGCGGTGATTTCGCATCAGCGTTATCGCCCTCGCTCCTTGCAGAGCTGGTTACCAGCGGGCGTTTTGGTACGTACTGGCTGATGCGCGAGTTTATCATCATTTTGGCAATCATCCTGGCGTTGTACATGCTATGGAACAAGCAGCGCCCGCGCCTCGTCAATACATTACTTCCCCTGGCAAACCTGCTGCTCGGCTCTGCCCTGCTCATCGCCATTACAATGACAAGTCACGCGGCAGCAGTCAGTGCGAACATTGTAGACTATGCCATTGTGGTAGACTGGCTGCACCTGCTGGCGGCGGCGCTATGGGTTGGCGGCATGTTCTACATCACAACTACCTACCTGCAGGTGCTGCGGCGCAGGCCAATCCCGGAACAAGCACGCTCATTGACTACTGTGCTTCCCTACTTTTCACCCCTGGCCATAGCCGGTGTACTGATCATGGCAGTCACAGGCCCATTCAACGCCACATTCCACCTGACCTCGTGGGGGCAGTTTCTCACCACCGCCTATGGACGCGCGCTGCTGGTCAAAATCCTGCTGGTAGGCGGCCTGCTCTTGACCAGCGCGTACCACGTTGGCCTGCTGCGCCCACGCGTGAAAAAAGAATATAAGAAGCGCAGCTACGTGGTCGAACGTTTAAAGGCCTCCCAGGCCCTGGAAGCAGCGAAGCAGGCTAGTACGCCACTGCCTGCCGCGCAACAGCCATCAACTACGACCACTGAGCCAGGCCGCGCCACAAAGCTGATTGCGCAGCAGGTGAAACTGCGTGATGAGCGGCTGGCCAAAGGAACCCGGCGTCTCTCTACAGTATTGCGCTGGGAACCATTGCTGGGCGTTGGCGTACTGGTCTGTGTTGGCTTGCTGAATGTTTTCGGGGGCACTCTATTACCCTCCACGGCAGCGCAGCAACAGCAGCAACAAACAGCGACCAAATCTCAGCCCTTTACCGCATCAGTACGCACAACCGACAATAAGTTTACGGCCACACTCACCATCAATCCTAATCGTTTTGGGACGAACGTATTTACGGTCAGCGTTACAGATAACAGTACGGGCGCACCTGTAACAAATATTGGTGTTTCGCTGTACACCACCATGTTGGATATGGATATGGGTACAGATACGGTGAATTTGCTGCCTGATGGCAAAGGGCATTTCAGCGCCACCGGTGATCTGGCTATGGCTGGCGACTGGCAGATACGCATCCAGATACGCACCCCGGATAACACGCTGCACGAGGCAAGTGTTAAACTGCTGACGCCGTTCTGATGGGATTTTGGGTCAATACGGCACAATACAGAACTTTTATGATGTCAGAATCGTCTGATTAGAATAAAGACACAATGCAGAACTATAATATGATCAGACTCAGTAAATTTTCTGGTCACGAGGTTTACAGAGGTTTACAAATGATTCGCTCTCTATATAATTTCAGGCCCGCTCTCCATTTCATGCGATCTCTGCTACCTGGCCTGATCGCTTTGCTGCTCGTGGCCTGCACCAGCAACACCGGCGATACACAACCGGGGGCAAGTCCGACGCCTGCCTCCGTTAACGGTTTTGGCATTGCAGCCAATCATGTGCATTCTTTGCTGGTACTGCCGAACCATGTGCTCATCCTGGCAACGCATTACGGGCTTTTTCGATCTCAGGATGACGGCACTACCTGGCAAGAAGTGGCAGGCGGCCCGCATCAACTCATGGATGGGCTGATGACATATGCATTGGTGATCAGCCCGCTCAATCCGCAGAGACTCTACGTTTTGACACTGCCGGCTATCAATCCACACGCGGGAACAGTCGGACTCTATACCAGTGACGACCAGGGGAACACCTGGAAGCTCTCTGTACCCGCAACCAGCCTGACCAGCCAGACCATCTTTGTAGTCGCACCCGGCAACGAGACACCTGACGAGGTCTACGTCTATGTGTCAGATCTTGGACCCCTGGGCCTGGAAATCAGCCTGGATGACGGCCAACATTTCTCTAAAACAGGCACGCTACCCTTTGGTTCAATCTTTGGCTTGCTCGCAATTCCGGGCGCACCGGGGCACGTGTTAATTTACAGTAGCGACGGCATGGCGAGCAGCACAGATGGCGGGATCCACTGGCATGTGATCAGTAATATCACCGGCGGCATCTATAATTTGACCACCGCAGGGCCCAATAGCCCTATCTATGCTTCGGGCGACGCAGGCATCTACTCCTCGCTCGATGGCGGCAAGTCATTTAAGCTGGTATATACCCAGGCTTCTTACACCTCGCTCACCGTCTCGCCGCTACAGCCACAGGTGATCTATGGCAAGACCGGAACAAATGTCTATCGCAGCAATGATGGCGGCCACACCTGGAACGCGCTTCCACATATAAGCGGCAACCTGGCGGTGCTGGCAGCCGACCCAAACGATAACTCTGGTGTCTATCTCTCACTCTCCTACCCGACGGAGCTTTATCGTCTCAGTCAGGATAGCAAGGGGTGGTTGTCACTCACACCGCGAACATAAAAGGATTTTTTATGAAGATTTCAAATATATATTTGCGGGTTGCTACGATGGCGTTTGCCCTTTGGCTGCTCCTGTTCCACTTTCCTGGCTCTCAGCATGCCTACGCCGATGGTGGAGTGCCCAACCTGGCCTATGTAGCCGGTTCATCAAAAGGTATCAGTGTGATCGATATAGGACAGCAAAAGGTCACCAGCAGCTTCTCAACGATTGGTGATCCCCAGACGATCTTTCTGAGCCTGGATGGGCGGTTTCTCTATGTCACGCAGCCAGCATCAGGGCGTGTGAGCATGCTCGCAGCCAAAACAGGCCAAAGTCTTTGCAGCGCTAATGTGCCTGGACAACCTTCTCTGCTGGCGTTTGATCCGGGGATCAATATTCTTTATGCAGCAGGCAATGGCTCGGACAGCGTCACCGCGCTCGACCCAGATAACTGCACAATCAAGCGAACGATCAAAACGAATGGTCCCGTTTATGGCCTGGCGGTAGCTATTGTAGGATCGGGGCCCTCAGGAGGAGATGGTAACCAACTCTGGGTGACCGATTCTACTTCCCTGTATATCTTTGACCGCAGCGGACAACTCGCCGTTATACCCATACCGGGCGGGCCGCAATATATTACTATTCCTCCAGGCTACACGGCGTATATAACTACACGGCAGGGCAGTGTCTATGCAATAGACCTGGGCACGCGAAAACTCTCGACTCCAATCCTCAGCGGGGGATCATTCGGCCCGATGGACTATAATGCATACACAAGTGAAGTCTACGTGCCTGATATCCAAAAAAAGCTGATCGACGTCCTCAGCCCGGTCAATCCTGGGACGAGAACGTTCCCACACGAACCCAGCTACACTATTCGTCTCGGCGTTACGCCACAATCGATTGCCATTACCAGTGATGGGCAGCTCGGCTTTATTGCACTGGAAGGTGGCAACGTGGCTATGCTGGACATCCCTGGAAAGCAAATTGTCAATACGATCTTCGTGGGCGGCAATCCGCGCTTTATCATTACGGGCCTTTACCCGCCTCTGATCGGAACTACGCCGCAGGAGGCCTCAGTATGGGGAACAGTCATCAACGTCGCAGCCTATATCCTGGTGATTGCTCTCCTGATTATTCCCATTGTGTTATTTGGAAGATATGCTCGCGCCAGCGCTGCCAGGCAGAAAGGAAAGAAATAAGGCTACTCAATTCATCCATTCGCCAGGAGCGTTGCTGCGCACACGCACGCCATTATCCTGTTGTTTTAAAACGTGCGCATCGTTTGCCATACGCTGGCGCACTTGAGCTACAGAGGTACGATGCCAGTAGGCTGCAGGAAATAACCCAATGCCGATGGCAATAGCTGCGCCAATTTCAGCGCGATGGAAAGGCAGACTTGGAGGGAGATTATAGGGAATATGGGTAAGAATTCCGAGGCGAAGCAACAGGGCAAACACAAAAATGCCTAGCTCAAGTAGCCCGGCAGCGATATAAGACAGGATTTCGATCATACGCCTTTTGCGGAACATCACGGCAAATGTCGCATTCAGCACACAAAGAAAACCAGTGATTAGAAGCGTTAGATAAATGAAGATTTCTGTCAACGAGTGCCTCCGATGGAAACTATATCTTTAACTATGCGCCAGCAGCAAATTTGAGAAGGCAACCTCGGTTCCCTTCAAGTTTACCAGCATCCCAACGCCGCCGCTGGCAAATGAGCTATCCTGGACAGTCCAAACCTGCTTTCCATTTACTATCAACGCAAAGTTCTTGCCATTCGCGACGACTTTGAAGGTATTGATACTTTTTGGTCCCTGGCCCTGGTGAAATTCATTTCCAAAGGCATGATGCGCAATGTTCTTCCATGGATTAACGCTTGAACCCTGGCTGTTATCGTACTTCCAGAACTGGTACTCTCCTCCCGGTTTATTCAACACTTCGAAGGAATAGAACTTGGCCAGCACTTTGCCATTCGTGTTCTGTATGCTGGCACGAATAATCATGCCAAATTCATTATTGACAGAGGTATCATCCCCTTTTATCTCCTGCATCGTTAAAGTATAGGCAAAGGGGCCATCCAACTTCAAATCGGGCAGTATAGCCGGCGCTCCCCTGGTATTATCGTTATCAGTAATATGATACGCTCCATCCTTAAACAGGTAGATCATTGAGCCACTGGAGGCGATAGGCCAGTTATGGATATTCTGGCTTAAAGGATCCAGGAGGATGATATTTGCATTGACGGTTGCAGCTGCCTGCGCTGTCATGGTAGCCCCCACGTTGGGAGTCCCGGCAACTGTAGCTTTGTGGACCGTGCTGGAATTGGAATGCATGTGCACAAACCAGTATGCTACTGTAGTAAATACCAGCAAGGCTACCATAACCAACCCGGCGACCCTCAAACCCTTTTGCAACCGGCCTTTCGCGCCGGTTCCAGTTGATGGCTTTTTTACCTCCTGCTGCTTTGCAGAAGATAAGGGCAGTAAGCCTGTGATGTAGCGGCCTGGTTCCCCTGTAACAGGCACATTGACGATTTTTGCCGGGCCGGTCAATTTAAAGATGGTACCAGTAGTTCCCCGCTCAGGAGCTGGAACTGTATACTCACTCATGAAATCCGTCGTCTGCACCTGAGCCACCGGTGTATCTTGCACCGGTGTTAATGGATTAATTACTGAGATAGGGAGTGATATTTGTTCCTCTTCGCTTGGCTGTTCTGAAAGCCTTGCAGGCGAAATCCATCCGTATCTTTTTATGGGCGGGATCTGCTCACTATTGACTACCGGCATCATGCCTGTGCGCCACTTTGGGTCAAACAGGCCACCAGGAGCACTGGTCTCAGAGCTGGCTGTTCTGCTCGGCAAGAACACGCCATTTTGCACGGGCCCTACCTGGCTATCTGTGACAGCCAGGGCCAAACGGAGGGCATTTGCAAGATCCTGCGCATGAGCATACCGATCGGCAGGGTGCTTCGCCAAAGCGCGCAGCACAGCCTGTCCAGCGCCATCCGGCAAATCTGCGCGCTTTGAACTTGGGGATGGTGGAGATGCCTGGAGGTGTTGTTTCGCCACCTCAGTAAGTAACTCTCCCTGGAAAGGCGCAACTCCGGTGATCATGCGATAAAGGATTGCGCCAAGCGAATACAGGTCTGCTTCTTCACCGGCTTCCTTTCCCATGAGCAGTTCTGGGGCCATATAATCCAGCATCCCCGCTTTAAACTGGCGGGCCTGTGCCATCCTCTCCTCTGACATCACTTTCGATAATGCAAAATCGGTGAGCAGCAATTTGTCATGAGTAGTGACCATGATATTGGCAGGCTTGAGATCTCTGTGGAGAACACCATGCTCATGCGCGAAATCTATGGCGGTTGCTAATTGATCGAGGTAGTTCAGAACCTCTGGAAAAGGAAGCGTCCCCTGGCGTGCTAGTTCAGTCTCCAGGGTTTGACCGGTTATATATGGCATGGCGATATACACGAAGCCATCGCGCTCACCATACTCAATGATCGAGAGAATATGCGGGTGTTTCAGTGAAGCAACTGCATCCATCTCATGGCGGAAGCGCACCAGGAAATCCATAAATTGGAGAGGTTCCAGCTCGGAGGCGCGTAATAATACTTTTACGGCGACCTTACGTCGAGGTTGAGATTGTCGAGCCAGGTAAACCGTTCCCATACTCCCATGGCCAATTACTCGACGGAGTGTACAGGTTCCCAGTACTCTTCCTACCAGGGCTTCAGCATTCATGCAGACCTACCTCTCATTGCTGCTTACAGGCACATTAAAGCTCGCTACGAGAAAACCCACGTTTGTGTACTTAATGACAGTATCTTAGACAAACGAGGAGGTTCTGACAATGCGACAGCCTTGAAGACATGACCAAAGTACTGATTTTAATGCAAGGTCTCTAAATGATCGGCTCTTCATCCGTCCCGTAGGGGCGAGGGCGGCTGATGCGGGGATGGGAGGGCCTTTATGGTCGCCCGCCATCCCTCAACTGTGGGTGATTAACATATTTGAGAATGCAACCTCGGTACCGTTGAGATTCACAAGCATACCAACCGTGCCACCGCTGTAAGAGCTATCTTTGGCACTTCCCACCACTTTGCCATTCACTGTAAAAGTAAAGGCATTGCCGTTCGCAAGGACTTTGAAAGTATTGATGCTCTTTGAGGTATGGCCATCGTTAAATTCATGCCCGTACACTTGATGCCAGATCTCCGTCCAGGGATTGGCTGCCGGTCCCTGGCTGTTGCTGTACTTATAGAAGCGATATTCTCCCCCAGGGGTATCTACAACCTCGAAGCTATAGAAGGTGCTAACGAGCTGGTTTCCTTTGCTCTGCTGGCTATAGCGTAGAATCATGCCAAACGAATTATTGATGGAGGTATCGTCTCCCTTGATCTCCTGCATCGTCAGCGTATAAGCAATTGGCCCGCCGGGAAGAGTTTCCTGCAAAATAACGGCAAGGCCTTCGTTCCCGAGATTTGTAATATGATAGGCTCCGTCTTTGAATACATACATCTTTGTACTGCTGGTACCGGTGGGCCAGTTATGGATGTTCTGGTTTAAAGAATCTGAGAGAATAATATTTGCCTGTGCTGTAGCCGTTGCTTGCACTGTCATAGTCGCACGCAAATCAGGAGTGGTCATTGCTACAGGCGACGTTTTCGCAGCGGGTGATGCCTGGTTGCTATGGGTACGCAGAAGCCAAATGCCGCCAATACCGCCAATTAAGACGATAACCATAGCGACTGCCATCGCTATTTTCTGGAGCTTTTTGAAGTCAGTTTTGTTCGGGGCTGGCTGCTGCACGTTTGGCTGCACAGGGAGCAATCCTGTAATATACTGGCCCGGTTGTCCTGCAACCGGAACCTGTACAACCTTCACCGGGCCCGTCAGTTTAATTGTGCCTGAAGTGGTCTGCGCGAAATCCGGCAAATTCAAAGCGCCTGTGGTGGGTTTCTGCGAAGGCGACATCTGGCTCAAACCCTGTGGCGGGATAACAGGTTGCACCCCTGTCGAAGAGGCAGATTTTTCAGTACCCGTCATGGTGCCGAGTGAAGGAAATATTTCGTTGAATCCCTGCGGATGCATTATGCGTTGCATACCCGAATCGGTTGATAACTCATCGCCAGGAGTAGCCGGGCTTAGATTGTTTGCGGAAGCAGCTGGCAGGCTGCCTGAGCTGTTCCCTATCCTGGGAAACATGCCGGTTCGCGAAAGCAGACCGGTAGAACGGCTTGGTGCGTTTGCCGTAGGGAGTGCACCGGTACCCATACCACTATGCTGCTCACTGGTCATAGAAGGGAGCGTGCCTGTCTGCCACTTGCGATTAAGAAGTCCGAGGGGATTATTTCTACCTGAAGCAGCAAGATCACTTGGTGCGAAGGCGCTGTTTTGCGCAGGTTGCTGGTACATCTCAGGAGCTTGCAAGGCCATACGGAACGCGGTAGTAAGGTCCTGTGCATACCTGTAGCGACCCTCCGGGCGTTTCGCCATAGCTTTAAGAATGACTTGTTCAGCCGCAACAGGCAAATCGGGACGAAGCAGGCGCAGTGAGGCAGGCTGCATGTGCAACTGCTGTGCTGCTATTTGCATGGGCGTCTCTCCCTGAAACGGTGTCGTTCCTGTCACCATCTGGTAGAGGATAATACCCAGCGAATACTGGTCTGCACGCCCATCTACATCTCCACCGATGACCTGTTCAGGGGACATATAGTCAGGCGTGCCAACGGGCGCACCCGCGCCCGTTAGACGGGCCTGTGCCCCTTTCTCATCTGAGATTACCTTGACCAGCCCGAAATCAGTCAGCAATAATCGCCCTTCCAGGGTAAGTAAAATATTGGCCGGCTTGACGTCACGGTGAATGACTCCCCGCGCGTGTGCAAAATCCAGTGCGGCAGCCATTTGTTCCAGGTAGTTCAGTACTTTAGGCAGCGGCAGCATAGGGTAGCGTTCCATCACATCGCGCAGCGTGCCGCCACTGACATAGGGCATGACCACGTAGGCTAATCCATCACACTCGCCATACTCGTAGACTGGCATAATATTTGGATGCTCTAAAGAGGCAGCGGCATCAGTCTCGCGCCGGAAACGCTCCAGGAAAGCAGCCAGGTGTCGTGGCTTCAGGGCGGTCGCTGGTAATAAGACCTTCACGGCTACCTGGCGGCGAGGTCGAGATTGTTGAGCAAGGTATACTGCTCCCATGCCACCCTGCCCTATCACCTGCTGTAGCGTGCAGGTTCCAAGTACTCTTCCTACCAATGCTTCAGCGTCCATCAAAATCTCTACCTCTTCTTTTGTGATATTTCGATCTCGTAACCGCATTTCTTCCTGCTCATATGTCCGGCCAACTGGCATGTGTTCTCGTTTGTACATGTTAGTCAATTTCCTCGCACCTGGCAATGGATGAGCCTCATAAGCATGACCAAAGTAATGGTAAGCGGTTGAGTGTTTTTCATGCAAGGGCCATCAATAAGGCCCCTGCACCCCAGTGTCATCAATCGCAATAAACGAGCTAGCGCTGTTATTTTGATGTTTTTTAGGAAAAGTGGTCAAACGCCTTCAATCACATCGTGGGGTTCAGTGTCTTCCTCGGCATCGAGGGGAAGTTCTTCGCCGCCTACATAGGCTGCCATTGAGGGGACGGTGCGACTTTGGATGATGATGCCGCGTATCAACGAGGTGGAGGCTTGAGCGAACAAGGGTCGCAAGCGTTCCAGGCGTTCTCGATAAGTCTGAAGCTGGCGGGCGCGCCTCACCCTCGCCTCACCCCCTGGCCCCCTCTCCATCTGTGATGGAGAGGGGGAAGGGGGTGAGGCCATGTCCGTGGCATCGAGCACCTGGCCAACTGCCGCTTGCACCTGTTGTACCAGGTCAATCGTTTGATTGAGGTGCATTAAAAGATCGCCCTCGGCAAGGTCAATACGCCGTAACAAGCCGCTCAGTGACATGCCGCGCGACCATGACAGCGCGACGCCATGAAAGCCGGGAACGATAGCAGGGGTAAAAGTGATTCTGGCCTGCTGTTCAATACTTTGGACGTGCTGGGTAATCTGCCAGAGCTGGCGGCGTACCTGCTGCAGGCGGGTGTTCAACACGTTGCGGTTATTCAGCCGGCGATCGTCATCATAGGTGAACCAGCTACAGACCTCGGCCAGCTCCGATGCAGAAAGTTCGTCGAGGGCTCCCGGCAGCAGCAATTCGACAATTAAGATTCCGGCAGGATGGAAGATACTCCGCAGCAAGCGACCGCGAATCGTAAGTTCATCGTTCTCATCGATATAGTTGAGAGCATGGAGCGCAAAAATCGTGCCATCCAGCTCGGCTGCCCCGGCGCGACTGAGTGGGTATGGACCAAACTTCTTGCGTCGTTTCTCCATGGCCTTTGCTGCTCCGCCGGAGGTGATGCCTTTCTTTTGTCCTGCCTTTTTGCCTTTCTGTTGAAGCCGTTCCAGCCTCTCCAGGCGTATCAACTCACGCCGCTCCCACAATACATAACGCTGGTATTCGCGCAGGCTGGAGGCACAGATGCGGCGCAGGTGATTGATATCAGCAGGACGCCAGAGATTCAACACCGAGTTATAGCGAATGATAAACGAACTGGTAACAGGCAACAGCTCAGCCGTAATGCGCCGGAATGACTCTTCAAAGGGCTCCCAGGGCGAATAAGGAATCACTGCTGCTCCACGTACATCCATACCACGCCTGCCAGCTCGCCCTGTAAGCTGGCTATACTCGTTGGGGGTGAGCAGGCGCATCTGTTGTCCATCAAATTTGCTCAGGCTACCCACAACGACAGCACGCGCCGGCATATTGATACCCAGCGCCAGTGTATCGGTTGCAAAAACTGCGCGCAGGTGCCCGCGCGCAAAGAGCGTTTCTACCAGCACCTTCAACCCTGGCAACAGGCCGGCATGGTGGAAAGCCAGCCCGCGTGGAAGGATCTGCGTGAGCGCGTGCACCTGCTGTAGATTGCGATCCTCTTTAGGCAGGTTCTCAAGCCATACGTCTATCTCTTCCTTGATCAGCGCCTGCTCTTCAGGCGAGGTAAACAGATGCAGAGAAGCGCTCGCGGCTGCTTCTTCAACCACTCTTCGTCCCGGCAAAAAGTAGAGGCAAGGCAATAAATCGGCATCGCGCAGGGCTGTCAGAATCTCCCCTGGCTCAGGCGGCCTGTGCTCTACAGGCTGCCTGGAACTGTAGCGCCCCCCTTTATCGCGGGCGACTCCTTCTCCAGTTTTTGCCGGAGTAGAGGCCGGGACGGAGACTTCGGCGGCGGCCGTATCTTTTCTGGCCGCTTTGCGCTCTTGCTTCTTTCCCTCCCAATCGTCTTCATCCCACCAGCGCTCTCCCGCATCATCATCACCGAAGGTGTAGATGCGATTGCGCCCCGCGACCATAGCTATGCGCGCCTCACCGCCAACATTTGGGAAGCGTTCGACGCGCTTGCCGTCAGCATCCTGTACCAGGTGTAGCTTATTTTCGAGAAAGTAGTAGTGATCGAGCGGTACAGCTCGTTCTTCATGCACCACCAGCGAGATAGGACGATGCACGCGGCTGATCCAATCGGCTAAATCCCCGGCATTGCTCACCGTGGCCGAGAGTCCAACCAGTCGCACAGCGCCTGGCGAGCAAATGATGGCCTCTTCCCATACCGGCCCCCGGCTGATGTCGCTCAGGTAATGCAGCTCATCAAAGATGATGTAGCTGACATCGACCAGCGATGAGGGAACGACATCTTCACCACTGGCAAAACGATCTCCGCCCTCCTCCAGGAGCATATTACGGTAGACTTCGGTGGTCATGACGACGATAGGGGCCGTGCTATGTTCTACAATATCGCCCGTCACCAGCCCAACAGCATCGAAGCCATACATGGTTCGCAGATCCCGGTATTTCTGGTTGGACAGCGCCTTGAGGGGGGTCGTATAGATGACGCGCTGCCCACGCTGCTTCGCGCGCCAGATGGCGTATTCTGCTACCAGCGTTTTGCCCGTTCCAGTGGGTGCCGCAACCAGCACAGAGCGGCCCTGCGCAAGATGGGTTATTGCCTCCCACTGAAAGGGATCCAGGGGAAATGGATAACGTGCTGCAAATGCGGCAAGATCCGCCTGGATATCAGTTCCGGCCACCACCTGCTCGTCCATCTGCGCCTTCTCTCTTCATAAAATTATGCACTTTAACAAATTCATCCAGCCATCCGTAGGGGCCCGATTATGCAAGTTGACAAATTGATCCGGCCATCCGTAGGGGCCCGATTTATCGCGCCCATCGCCGATTCATCGGCCTTCGGTGTGTTTTACAATATCCGTATTATTTTGTTAACAGGCATTATCGCGCCCATCGCCGATTATGACTTTTAACGACCAAAGTCGATCTTGTCATGCTGAGCGAAGCGAAGGATCTGGTGCGAGGGGCACCGAGATGCTTCGCTTCGCTCAGCATGACAAAACTTTACCGATCTTGAATAGTAATAATCATTATTTGCCTCAAACTGTTCGTTCGTGACATTGTAGCATGTAGCCGTGGCCTGGACAAGCAGGAGAACCGCCTGGCCAGGGCCCCACGCTCTATATGAACTGTTACAATCGACTACACCAGCTCCGGCAGTGGCCCCATATGCCGCGTCCACATCTCCCGCGCCAGCTCACGCGCGAGCAGTGAGAATACGTCCGAATTGTGATAGGGATCGACCGCCTGCGCAAAGTCAATCACCGTCACCGCCCCCTGCCAGTAGAGGACGTTATACGCCGAAAGGTCCCCGTGGATGCGGCCATGGTACAGCGCCAGCTCGATGTTGCGCAAAATGCATTCGAAGAGCGGCTCCGCCTCCTCCTGCTCAAGCTCAACATCACTGAGCCGGGGAGCAGGCTCTCCGGCCTCGCCGATATACTCCATCAAGACCGCGTTGCCGACCTGCGCGAAAGGCCGGGGCACGTCGGCGCCATGAGCATAGAGCAGGCGCTGCGTCTGGAACTCGTACTCGATCCACGACGTCACCTGGGCAGCACGCCCCCGCTCGGTCTTGCGCGTGGCGGCGCTGCCACGGCGGCTGTTGCCGTGCTCGGCCTGCCCCTGCTCATCACGCTGCACCCGGCTGAAGCGGTAGATGGCATCATTGCGCAGGCTGCGAAACATGCGCGGGCGATACACCTTCGCCGCCAGGTACTCCACCCCTGCCGAAGGATGCGCCTCACAGCAGAACACCGTGGCCTCCTTTCCGCTGTGGGCTTCGTACAGCACATCCGTGATCAACTGTTGATTATAGAACGGCTCCAGCGACGACAGAATCCAGGGTGC
>Ga0187846_10000105_pt1 | contig 48363 bp, 50 predicted proteins | sample TC_taG_FD_161473 | JGI IMG/M metagenome (GOLD analysis project Ga0187846, IMG submission 161473) | Biofilm microbial communities from the roof of an iron ore cave, State of Minas Gerais, Brazil - TC_06 Biofilm (v2) | ecosystem: Environmental > Terrestrial > Deep subsurface > Cave > Wall biofilm... | reverse complement strand
AGAACGTGTTTGGGTTTCGTCAGGTTAAGACGGGCGCTCGCGCGGGCTTGTTTCGCGCCACCTAACCGACGGCGATGTCCACCTCGCACTGACGGTCGATGACAGCAAAAATGAGGAGGAAGCAAAACTGGTAGGCGAAAGACCCGCCGTTCATCACTTCGGCATCGAAGTCGACGACCGGCAGGCTTTTATCAAAGATCGAAGCCAACGGTGGTGTCCTCCTCTCAAAGCCGGACTCGGGCACGGTCAAGTTCCGCTCGCCTGACGGCACAATCGCCGAGATTGCCGATGTCGATCGCTACCAGAAGATCAGAGACGGGCGGAGCTGAGTCCCGGCTATTCACACCGCCGGCGCGCGAAGCGGCTTTATGTCGTGCGCCGGACGCAGAGTGGCTCCGGTCTTGGCCTCCAGGCCCGCAAAGTCAAGGTCCTCGACCAGTTCGCGCACGACGAGCCCGTCGGCCGTGACATCGATGACGGCCAGATCGGTATAAATCCGGCGCACGACGGAGGCTGCGGTCAACGGATACCCACACTGCCGGCGTATGCGCGGCGTCCCTGCCTTCGTGGTATGCTCGACCAGGACGCGAATTTCCTTGGCGCCAACCGCCAAATCCATCGCGCCGCCAACGCCGGGCGGAAAGCCCGGGTCGTCCGTCGTCCAGTTCGCCAAATCGCCGTTTTCCGACACCTCGAAAGCGCCTAGTAAGGCGAGATCGAGATGGCCGCCGCGGATCATCAGAAACGAGTCGGTGTGATGCACGTAGCTGCCGCCGGTCACCAACGTAATCGGCTGTTTACCGGCATTTATCAGATCCCAGTCTACCTCGTTATCGCCCGGTGCCGGCCCGACTCCTAGAACGCCGTTTTCGCTGTGCAGGACGATCTCCCGGTCGGCGGGGAGAAAATCCGCGACCAGTGTCGGCAGCCCGATCCCGAGGTTCACATAAGCGCCGTCGGTGAGGTCCTGCGCGGCGCGCCAGGCAATTTGGCGACGTTTCAGCGGCATCCGGTTTCTCCTCCTCTCACCCGGGGACTTCTACGACGCGATCGACAAAAATGCCGGGGGTGATGACCATCTCGGGATCGATCTCGCCGAGTTCGACGACATGGCGCACCTGCGCGACCGACAGGCTCGCCGCCATCGCCATCGTCGGATTGAAATTGCGCGCCGATTTCCGGTAGGTCAAGTTGCCCCAGCGGTCGCCGCGGTCGGCAGCGAGCAGCGCGACATCGCCCTTCAAGGGTTTTTCCAACACATACATGCGGCCGTCGATCTCGCGGTGCTCCTTGCCTTCGGAGAGCCGGGTCCCGACCGATACGGGCGAGTAAAACCCGCCGAGACCAGCGGCAGCGCAGCGCATCCGCTCGCTGATGATGCCCTGGGGCACGAGCTCCAACTCGATGCGGCCTGCGGCATAGAGCTCCTCAAATACGACAGAACCAGAACTGCGCGGAAACGAGCAGATGATTCGCCGCACGCGGCCCACCGCGAGCAACGCCGCAAGGCCAGTGCGCCCGGTCCCGGCGTTGTTGGCGACGATCGTCAGATCGCGCGCCCCCTGCTCGATGACCGCTTCGCACAACGCGTTAGGCAACCCAGCGCCGCCGAACCCGGCACAGAGGACGACAGCCCCGTCGGGAATTCCGGCTACCGCCTCAGCAAGACTTCGCACCCGCTTGTCGATCACTGCGCGAACCTATCACGCTCAGAAAGCAACCGCATCGCCGCCCTTGAGCGCGAGCATCGCTCGCGCCTCCTCGGGTGTTGCGATCTCGAGCGACAGGTTCTCGACAATACCGCGGATGGCGCTCACCTGATCGGCATTGCTTTGAGCGAGCTTGCCTCTACCGATCCATAGCGAATCCTCGAGCCCGACCCGGACATTGCCGCCCATGATGGCGCCCATCGACACCAGCGGCAGCTGATGTCGGCCGGCGGCAAGGATCGACCAGGCATAGGAATCGCCAAACAGCTTGTCGGCGATCCGCTTCATGTGCATGAGGTTCTCCGGATCGGCACCGATGCCGCCGAGGATGCCAAAGATCGTCTGAACAAAAAGCGGCGGCTTGACCAGCCTTCGGTCGAGAAAATGCGCGAGGTTATAGAGGTGGCCGACATCGTAGCATTCGAACTCGAAGCGGGTACCGCATCCCTCCCCCAAATCCTTCAGGATCCGCTCGATATCGGCAAAGGTATTGCGGAAAATAAAATCGCGCGTCATTGCGAGATGCTGCGGTTCCCACGCGTATTTCCAGTCCTTGTATCGGCCGAGCATCGGATAGAGCCCGAAATTCATCGACCCCATGTTGAGCGAGCACATCTCCGGCTGCGCGCGCAACGGGGCAGCCAGCCTTTCCTCAAGCGTCATGCCGTGGCCGCCGCCCGTTGTGATGTTGATGACGGCGCCGGTCGACTGCTTGATCCGCGGCAGAAATTGCATGAACACGTCGGGATCGGGTGTCGGCCGCCCGTCTTTCGGATCACGGGCGTGGAGATGCAGAATCGCCGCCCCCGCCTCCGCCGCCGCGATCGCGTCCCGTGCAATCTCGTCTGGGGTCAGCGGTAGGTAGGGGCTCATCGTCGGAGTATGGATCGAGCCAGTGACGGCGCAGGTGATGACAACCTTGCCGCGAAGAGCCATTTGTTCCTCCCAAGCACCCGTGCTCCGCACGCGGCCGGCAGAAGATCAGCGAGCTAGCACTGCGCCCGGATGAATGACCGGACCTTCGGGTAGGTCTCGTTCTGCCACCGACGGCCGTGAAACACCCCATAATGGCCGACTTTGAGCTGAAGGTGGTGGGTCTTTTTCGCCGCGGGGATTCGACTGCAGAGTTTGTGTGCTGCGACGGTTTGGCCCGGTGCGCAGATATCGTCCCGCTCGCCTTCGACCGTCATCAGCGCGGTGCGTTCGATCGCTGCCGGCTCGACCCGATATCCCCGCACGCGGAAGCTGCCCTGCGGCAGATCGTGGTCATGAAACACACGTTTGATTGTGTTCAGGTAGAAATCAGCCGGCAGATCCATAACCGAGCTGTATTCCTTGTAAAATGCCCGGGTGGCGGCTGCGCTGTCACCGTCGCCGCGCACCAGGTGATGGAACATCGCCCAGTGCGCCGACACGTGGCGATCGAGATTCATGCTCAGGAATCCGGCGAGCTGGAGAAAACCCGGATAAACTCGCCGGAAGGCTCCGGGATAGCGACTGGGCACCGTCGTGATCACGGTTCGCTCAAACCAGTCGAGCGAATGGGCTTCGGCGAAGCGGTTGACTTCGGTCGGGTTCGCCCTCGGGTCGATCGGACCACCCATCAAGATCATTGACGCCGGTTGGCAGGGATCCCCGCCCGCCGCCAGCAACGACACGGCCGCCAGCACCGGTACCGAAGGCTGGCAGACCGCCATGACATGAGCGTCCGGCCCAAGCAAACGGATGAAGCGGATCAACAGATCGACGTAGTCGTCCAGGCCGAAGCGGCCGTGCAGGAGCGGGACGTTTCGCGCGTTCGCCCAGTCGGTAACGAAGACGTCATGGTCCGGCAATAGCGCTCGGACAGTGCCGCGAAGCAAGGTGGGAAAGTGGCCCGAGAGCGGCGCGACAACAAGAATAGTTGGCGCTTCGCTGGCTCTATCCTTGCGGAAATGAAGTAGTTTGCAAAATGGATGCGAGGCGACGATCTCTTCAGTGACGGCAACCTCCTGGCCTTCGATCATCACAGCGCGGATGCCGAAATCGGGCCGGTAATGCGACAGGCCAGCGTTGGACAACAGCTCCATTGCGGCCGAAGCGCTTCGAATCAGCGGAGCATTCGCAAACAACGGCCAGGGTTGGTCGAGGAGACCCCGGAAAGTCTCGGCCATCAATCGAACTGGGCCGAGCACGTCGTTGTGTACTTGGTAGGCCTCGTAAAGCATGAACCCTCGTATATGCCCATCGCCCGCGAGATCGCGAACATCCTAAAAGTCGAAGCCGTTGATTGCTTCGGACCATTTTCAGGCGAAACCATCCCATCTTAAAAATCGCTTTATTTCAAGCAGATATTTGTCGTGCCAATCATTTAGACTATGGTGTTTTCGTGGCTAACGCGAACCCACCGTTGTTAACCATTCACTCTTGAGCGAGAAGATAGAGATTGCCGCTTTATCGGGCGCTGGTAGAACTTTGCCTATTCTACTGGCCGCAGAATAGGATCAATCTATCGAGTCAATGTGGTGGGGCGGCTATCCCGCCGCGCAGTTCGTGAACGACGACACCAGAGAGACGAGACGGCGGCGCCAGCCAGCGCGGGTGTGCAAGGCTTGTCGCCACGTCGGTTTCCCCTGCCTTCCATCGGCGCGCTACCGTACCCGGAGAAAAGTCCCGCATCTTGGCGGCGAGATCGGCGGTGCTGCCCTCATGCACGAGGTGCAGAATCGTCATTGTCGCAGTGCTCGCCTCGGAAAGGCATCGGCGAACCTCGACCTCACCGCGCAATGCCACCGGAAGACGTTCACCCAGCAGCGCTATCATGCGGCGGAGATCATGAGTTCGGCGCATTGCGGCGATGTCGCGTGCAGAGCGGCTAAAACCCCCGTTCCCCCCGGGAACCGGATCGTACCCGTCGATCGCGAAGCACAGCGTGTCGGCGGGGCGCGCATCGTCGAGGGCAGAAACCGAGATCGCACTGCCGGCGAAGAGCTGACGGCCAATCGTGACGGCCGGCATGCCCGGGAACGGCGTGCCGGCCAGCACGTGATCGACGCCAAGCACGTGCCGGTCGTTGTCGAAGAACGTTTCCGCGCCGGTCGCCAGGTTCACGGCTCCGAGCACCACCCGAACTCCACCCGAGTTGATCCGGTCAAAATCGACGACTTCTCTGATCATCGTTTGCAATGCCGCGGTGGAGATGACCGGCTCCTGACGCAAGGACGAAAGTCCCAAGCCGGAGCGTCTGGCGTTCAGCCAATTGGTGAGTGGCGATCGCCTCCACCAGTTTGGACTTCGCGGACGACCGCTCGGCGGGCGTCTGCTCAGCTCTCGCCAAAACTGGCGCAGTCGCAACGCGCGTTCGTGCGGCAGGTTTCCCGCGATGATTGCAGCGTTAATTGCGCCAATCGCGGTACCGGCGATCCAATTCGGTCTCACCCCGCACCCTTCGAGCGCGGCATAGGCTCCGGCCTGGTAGGCTCCAAGCGCCCCACCACCCGACAACACCAAGGCGATCCGTTCGAAACGAGCCAAGCTCTTATCCGGTCGTCCTCGCGCCAAACCGTGCTTCCTGTCGCTGGCCGCCTAAAATGGTCCGATGACGGAGCCGTGATAAACTTTGGCCAAGGTTTATCCCCGACTCCTCGCATGCACGACGGCCATCATCATAGGATGTCCAAGCCGAGCGTCCAGCGCTGAAACGCCCTAATGGTCGACGCTTCTCTTTTGCGAACGGACCGCCGGTATCGATCGGAGGTAAACAGCAATCGCCTGCCGATCGGCGTCATCGAGCCGTGTGGTGTTTCTGACGATCTCGGCCATCGCACCGCCGACAAAATCGAAATCGGGGGTCTGCCCGTCTTTCAGAAGATTTGTGATGTCGTGCTCGCTCCAGCTCCCGATCCCGGTGTCCGGATCGGGCGTGATGTTCGGGACAGCCTTGCCGTCTGGGCCGTGGGGGGTACCGGCGAGAAACCGCGACGGCTCCATGGCGCCAAACCAGTTGCGCGGCGTGTGGCATTCACCGCAGTGTGCGAGCCCAGTGACGAGATAGGCGCCGCGATTGTAAACCTCACCGCGCTCCGGCGTCGGCCGGAACGGACCCGGACTGAAAAAGAGTAGCTTCCACCCGTCTAGCAAGAACCGCCACGAGAACGGGAAGGCTACATCATGCGCACGGTTGGACTGTCGTACCGCTGGCTGGGCAAAGAGATAAGCTTTAATCGCCCGCACATCGTCGTCCCTGATCTTGGTAAAGCTCGGATAGGGAAACACCGGGAAATAATTTGAACCATCAGGCCTTAGACCCTCGCGCAATGCATTCAGGAATTGCGCGTCGCTCCACCGGCCAATGCCAGTTTCCGGATCGGGGGTGATGTTCGGAGCATAGAAGGTCCCGAACGGGGTCGTGAGGCCGCGACCACCCGCGTAGGGACGCCCGCCGTTCTTGGCGTCGGTATGGCAGTCCGCGCAACCCGCCGCTGTGGCGAGGTACGCACCACGCGCCACTGAATCTGCGTCCGCGGCCCTCGCTGCCATTCCGCCGAGGGCCAGGAATACGGTGGCGAGCGCCGCCGTCAGTCTTTCAGTTTCTCGCGGAAAGTCTCGTGGCAAGCGCCGCAGCCGTTTTTCCCAAGATCGCTGAAAGCCGGCTCAATAGTGGCCTTGTTGCCGCTCTTTACTGCCGCAAGGAGCACGTCGGCCTTGCTCGCGGCAAGCTTTTGGGTATCGATGAATTTGTTCCAATCACTCCAAATCACTGGTTTCGTGGCGAATTTCCCATCGGAGTCGGTTCCTCCCGTCCCCGGCGGAAACGCATCGGGGATCTTTGCTATCGATTGTGTCAGATTGGCGGCGCCGGTCTCGGCTTGCGTTTGATCCCCCTTGCCGTCGATATAGGCCTTGACGCTCCCGAGGTCCTTTCCTTGCCCCTTCATCAAGGCCTCGCGGTTCTTAATGACCGTTTCCTTGTCCTGCGCCGGCGCGGGAACGCTGATGACGGCCAACCCGCAAATCAGAGCGGCACTCAGCATCGAGAATTTTGTCGATGATTTCATTCAGCCTCCCTTTATCAATCTCGGTCATTTCGGCCCGGTTGCCGCACAATAACGTCCGCGGGCGGCAAAGCAACGGCTTGGGATCGACCTCACCATTACGTGATCGGGATTTCAATATGAGTTTTGAAACCGGCGCGCTCCCGCATACGCTCATACCAAGCTCTGAGGTTCTTCAATGGTGGCCGCTCGATCGGAAAGGAATGCCAGCGGTACACCATGGTTCCCAATGCGATTTCGGCGAGCGTGAGTTCCGGACCCGCCAGATACGGACGGTCTTCGAGCGCGTCCTCGACGATCGTCCACGCAGCCAGCGCCTGCAGCCGCGCCGTCTCGATTGCCGCCTGATCACGCTGCTCTGGTCTCGCCCGGATCAGCATGCCGAGCAAGGCTGCCATTGGCGGCCCGGAAGTGGCAAGCTGCCAGTCCATCCAGCGCTCGACATTCGCGCGGGCGGCAGGATCGGTTGGATACAACCGCTCGCCATGACGCGTTGCGGCGAGATACCGGCAGATCGTGTTCGATTCCCAGAGAATCAGACCATTGTCCTTGATTGTCGGCACCCGACCGTTCGAATTCATCGCGAGATATTCGGGATCGCGGTTTCCACCAAACGGGTCCACCGAGATCGACACGCTCGTAGTCGATGCCGAGCTCGGCGCAGCACCAAAGCACCTTCTGCACGTTAGATGAGGTCGTCCGTCCCCAGATCTTCAGCATCGCGGCTCCTCCGGTCGGATTTGCGCGTATGGAGCCCCAGTTTCTGATCCAGCGCAACCGCGGCCTGGGGTTTAAGAGTGTATAGTCGCGATCGAGGGCGTATCATCGGCGTCTCGATCGCAGCGAGGAGGTTATCGGATGAATCGGTTCGGGCTCCCGTCGGCCTCTCTGCTGTTGCTTTTGATCGGCACTGCCGAGGCGAGCCAACAGGGTCAGACGGCGGTCGTTTACTGGAAGGCGGCGGATAAATGCGCCAAGCAGGCGCAGGCCGCTTTTCCCGACTACAACGCCGAGTCTAATGCAAAACGCGACGCCAAGTTGAAAGAATGCCTCAGTGCCGGAAACCTCGCGCCGCGCCAACCAATGTCGCCGATGCCCGCCCAATAACAGAGCTGGCGAGGGTACTACCTCAGCCTGCCTGACCCTCGCCCCAGCCCTCCGCCATCGTCGGCAGGACAGGGGCACGCTTCGAGGCTCGAACCTGGTCGAGGGAGGCGAGCTGGGCACCGAAGTCGATATCGAGGCTCGAGGTGATTTCGAGCGCCGGATCCTCGAAGACCTGGGTGCGGCGGCGGCGGCGCCAAGCCATAACGGTCTCATCGCGCATCCGCAGCAGCGCAGCAATCTGAGGACGGAAGAGCCGAAGCATCGCGCCGACCCACCGGTTGAGCGTCTCCGATGGCTCGACCTCGGTGATTGCGAATCGGTCGAGCATACCGATGACATCGTCGGCGCAATACCACGTTTCCCCGGTGACCCAGCGATTCGTCGTAAACAGCCGGATCGGCTCGCCCCGGCAGTCGACAGCAATCGCGACAAGATGGCTCACCTCCTCACGGGCACCGCGCTTGAGCGGCGGCGCTTGAGGCGGCAGCGATGGAACCTCGGCCAGTGCAATTTCGGGCAGGATGAGCGGGGCCGCTCCGACCGGCATGCCCTCGGCACGCAGAAAAGTATGGAAATGCCCATGCTCCCGGACAGGTCGTCCGCTCATCGGATGCATATGATAAAAGTATTGGGCGTGGCTTTTCGGGTCGTAGACTTCCCCATTGGGGTAATGCCGCCACTCAGAGGCCGGGTTGTCAGCCAATGCCTCGCTGACAGTGTTGCGGTGGCGCGCCACGAGTTCGCGCCGGCAATCGGCGATAACCGCAGCTGCCGAGGCCATCCGCTCGATTTCGGCCCGATCGACGAGCAGGCTTTTTCGACCGTGCTGGCGGGCCAAAAGACAACCTCCGTGAACAAAAGGTGATCATCATAGCGGACGCCGCTTTTCCGACAAAGCCGGATTGCGGACCGTCCACAACACGATGTCTTCCATCACGCCTCCCAATGCCTCGTCAAAGGCAAGCACAATCTGCGCGATGTCGTTCCCCTGGGCCCGCTTGCGACGTTCGAAAGAGGCCTGCGCCACGACATCACGACCGGACGGATCGACAAGCCTGGCGCTGATCGCCACCCAGATCTGCGGTGCTCCGTCGGGCGAATCGTACAGCGCCTCGAAATGCCGGATGTCGGTCTTCAAGATCAAATCCGCGCGCAATCCGACGGATTCACGGTCGATTGCGATGATCGCCTTGCTGTTCTCGAACGAATCGAGCAGTGCCGTCTGGACCATCAGTGGTACCCGATCGATCCACTCCGAAGCCGCGAAGTAGTCGATCGAGACCGCAGAGCGGCTTAGCGCGATCCGCTCGGTATCGAGGCCCGCCGGCGCGAACGGCACGTCGACAAGGAGTTGTCCCGACGCGCGCGGCAAACTCACCGGATAAGTGCTCTTGGGAGTAACCCGGTAGAGATGCGGCGCCGGGCCGAGGCCTAGCAAGCTCGCGCAACCCGTCACCGCGAACGCCAAAGCGCTCGAAAGCCACCGGCGCGAGAGCCGCGCCGCCGGCGCGGTCATTGTGGTCGATACCCCTCGCGCCGCTCGCCGAACAGCAACCGGGTCGGGTTGCGCTCCATCTCGGACACGAAGCGCGTCGCCCCGGCCACGAACCGCTGCAGATCGGTGACGAGATCACTCACCTCCGTCAAGGTAGTCTGGGTGAAATTTCGGATGCCCGGCCGATTTTCCTGAAGGACCACTTGCAGTTGCCGGCTCGCCTCGTTCAGGTTCTTGGCCAACCGATCGGCGTCGGCGAGCGTTTGCGATAGCTGATCCTTCAATCCACCCTTGTCGGTATAGCTTTGATCGAGATCCTGAAAAAATGTTCTCAGCTGGACAACAGCCTTGTTGGCATTGTCCGCAATTTCGCTCACTTCCTTGCTGGGCTCGACGAAAGCCCCGGTTATTGTCCGAATATTCTGCAGCGTTTCGGAAACCGCTCGCCGGTTATTCTCGTCGAGTAGGGCGTTTACGCTGTGAGCCGCTTCTTTAAGATCTGCCACCAGTTCTGGAAGACTGGCCTTTACCTCCTCTAGCTCTGATCTCCCGGCTTTGATTACCGCATATTTATGTCCGGCCTCCGGCACAAGATCGCTGGCCTCTCGCGTTCCGCCGCGGATCTGGATTGTGGCAATGCCATTCAGAATGTTGGTTTCAAGGAATGCGCGGGCGTCCGACTTGATGTCCACGATGCTGGTGTTGATCTCAGCCGTCACCTGTATCTGCTCGAGATTACCGGGATCGACGCGGATATCGACGACTTGGCCAACCGGGATTCCATTGTATTGAACCTGCGAACCCTTGTTCAGACCCGCCACCGAGCCTCTAAAGAAAATATAGTAACGCCTAGCTTGCTCGCCGAATTCGGCGTGTCCCAGCCACAGGATTGCCACAAAAGCAAGAAAGATAACCGCCAGAACAAAAGTACCGACCGCCACGTAATGGGCTCGTGTCTCCATCTATTTGCTCTCTCGGTGCAAGATACTTATAGAGGACCGGAAAGCCGAACCCCCTAATTCTGCAAATGTTCGCCTTCGGAGAGCAAGGCAGCTCGCCCTCGAGGGCCATGGAAGTAGGACTGGATCCACGGATGTTCGTCGTGCAGCAGTTGCTCCAAGGTGCCTACCCGAAGCTTCTTGTCCACCAACACAGCGACCCTGTCACAGATCGAAATCAGCGTGTCGAGATCGTGGGTCACCATGAACACCGTGAGACCCAGGCTGCCTCTCAGATCGCGAATCAAGATGTCGAAATCACCAGCGGCTATCGGGTCGAGCCCCGCGGTCGGCTCGTCGAGAAAGACAATTTCAGGATCAAGGGCGAGGGCGCGTGCGAGCCCCGAGCGCTTCCGCATTCCACCCGAGAGCTGGGACGGATACTTCTCTCCGGTTCCCTCGGGAAGGCCGACGATGCCGATCTTGAATGCCGCAATCTCGTCCATCAAGCGCAAGGGCATGTCATAATATTCCTTCAACGGCACCTCGATGTTCTCCGCAACCGTCAGCGAACTGAACAGCGCACCGTCCTGAAATAGCACGCCCCAACGTTTTTCAATCTCCCGCTGATCAGTATCACTGATCGCGAGGATGTCGCGCCCGAAGACCTCGACGCGGCCTGCGACCGGACGGTTGAGCCCGATGACGGTTCGCAGCAAGACCGATTTACCCGATCCGGATGCGCCGACGACACCAAGGACTTCGCCGCGGAACACCTCAAGGTCGAGGCCGTCGTGAACGGTCTCGTCACCGAACCGGTTGACAAGGTTATGCACGCGGATGATCGGCTCGCTTGATTGATCGAGCATGCTCAAATCTGCAAAGCGGAAAAAAAGATCGAGAACCCAGCATCGATCACGATCACGAGGAAGATCGCTTCAACCACCGACAAGGTCGTCAGACGACCGACGCTCTCGGCGCTGCCCGCCACCTGAAAGCCTTCGTAACAGCCGATCAGGGCGATGACGACGGCAAAGAACGGCGACTTGATCATGCCAATCCAGAAAGACCACGGCGCGATCCCGGAAAGTTGGTTTAAAAACTGAGGAATGCCGATGCCGAGCTGGCTCCAAGCCGTCAGGCCACCACCAAATATCCCCATGAAATTGGCGCAGAGGGTCAGCATCGGCAAGGTGAGGACGAGTCCGAAGAGGCGGGGGAGGACCAGAACCTCGACGGGGTCGAGGCCGATGGTCCGCATCGCATCGATTTCTTCATTAACCCGCATCGTCCCGATCTGGGCGGTAAAGGCGCTCCCGGATCGCCCGGCGAGGATGATCGCGGTCAGCAAAACCCCCAGCTCGCGCAGGATGCTGGCCCCGGTCAACTGGACCGTATAGCTCTCTAACCCGTAAAATCGCAGATAATCAGCACCCTGATAGGCGATCACGACCCCGATCAGGAATGTCAGCAAGGAGACAATAGGCAATGCATTGACCCCTGTCTGCTCCATCTGAGCAACGACCGCGGTCATGCTCAGCCGGCGCGGATGGCGCGCCACCCGCAGCGCGGTCGAGCACACGACACCAAAGAAACCCAGGATGCTGTACCCGCGCGCGATTAGTCCCAGCGAGATCTCTCCGATACGCGCGATAAAACCTGCGATAGTGTGATGGGCCGGTCGTGGGTGCCGCGCGGGAGGTACGAATCCCGCCGTTCGCACCTGATCTATCAACGGCTCAAAGTTCGGTCGCAAATTCCGCATGTCGACAGCGTTACCGCGCGCCGTCAGATCGTGCTCGGTTCGCAAAAGCAGCCAGGCGCCGGCAGTATCGAGCCGATTGATCCCCGCCAGATCGAGCGTCACCCGCCTGCCCTTGGGCGCCTCGATCCCTCGCAGCCTTCGATCGAGGTCGGCGGCCGTCTCCACCAGCCATTCTCCGGTTGCCGCCAAGATCAGCGATCCGGACTCTTCGGACTCAATGAGGGTTGTAGTGGCGGGCGCCATGCAGTCCAAAGCCTAATTCGGTGTCCGCCGGGTAGGCCTTCCCAACCAGGCAGAAAGCGGTTATGTCGCGACAAGGACGAATTAGATCGCCGAGAATGGACATCAAGGAATAGCGGCCATGGACCTAAAGCAGCACATCCGCTCGATCCCCGATTTTCCAAAGCCCGGTATTCTATTCTACGACATTTCCACACTCCTATCCCATCCACGCGCTTGGCGCGCCACCGTCGAGCGCCTCGCCGGCGCGTTGCGGCCGCATGAACCCGATCTGCTTGTCGGCATCGAATCCCGCGGGTTTTTGGTTGCCGCTCCGCTCGCCTATGAACTCGGCCGCGGCTTTGCGATGGTCCGCAAGATGGGAAAGCTGCCCGGTAGGACCGTGCGTTTTACTTATGATCTCGAATACGGGACCGATACCATCGAGATTCAGGAGGATGCAGTCACCGGTGGTCAACGTGTGGTCGTGCTTGACGATCTGGTAGCAACCGGAGGAACCATGCAGGCGGCCATCGACCTTGTTCGTCAACGCGGCGGTGACGTAGTTGCCGCCGGTTGCATCATCGAGCTCAATTTCTTGCGCGGCCGCGACCGGATCGACGTCCCGTTCACATCGATAGTGGCCTTCGACTCCTAATCATCACCGACCGGAGGCGCCGGTCCGAGGCTGCGGCCGATCACCGCATAGAGGGGGTCTCCGCCGCCCGGCGGGGTTCGATCCAGACAGCGGATATCAGCCCAGTTGCCGGCTTCCGCAAAATTATGAGCGATCAGGCAAAGCTGGCCGGCATCGTCGAGAAGATGCCAACAGGCGATAGGGCGCGTCGGCAGGCAGCAGTTTGAGAAGGTAACGATCAAGGGTGCTCCCGGCTTTAGTACCCGACCGACTTCCCGAATGACCTCGCAGGGTCTCGTCAAGTGCTGAATTGAGACGCAGATCGCTGCCCCATCGAAATCCGCGGTGGCGAATGGGAGGCGTGGGTTGCGGTTCAAATCCTGCACACGCCATTCATCGAGAAATGGATTCTCGGCCAGTTCGCGAACGCTGATGCCGACACCAACAACCCGTCTATAGGAGATTTCCGGCGGCAGATGGCTTACCCACCCAGACATCAGATCAAGGATGGCGCCGCCCGCAGAAAAGATTTCGCGATAAAGGTTGGTGACGGCCGCGATAGCTGCATCGTCGATATGCCTGACCAACGCTGCCTCGGGATGGACCGACGTATCGAGCCGCTGATCACCATCCATGGGCCTGGCCGTGGGAAGGAGCGGCATTTCCCCCTCTAAAGCTATTCGTGTGTGAAATGGGGACTGTCTGCCCACTGATCCAGCCGAAATATCGAGCATTTGCGGCTCGGGCGGTTCCTAGCAATCACATCGTTTTGAAATGTCTCCCGCCTCGTTCAGTCCGCCAAGATCCGCTCAGGCGCCGTCAGCGGGAGTTTGAGATCGCGGGCAACGGCCGGATGAGTAACCCGCCCCCTACAAACATTGAGGCCGTCCCTGAGGTGGCGGTCTTCGCTCAGCGCCTGCCGCCAGCCACGATCGGCGAGCGCCAGCACAAACGGTAAAGTTGCATTGTTGAGTGCCACTGTCGAGGTCCGGCCGACCGCCCCCGGCATGTTGGTCACGCAGTAGTGGACGACCCCCTCCGCGATATAGGTTGGCGCCGCATGCGTCGTCGGCAGACTGGTCTCAAAGCAACCGCCCTGATCGATCGAAATATCGACGACTACACCTCCCGGCTTCATTGCCCGGACGAGCTTGCGGCTCACAAGCTTTGGCGCCGTTGCCCCAGGGATCAGCACGGCCCCGATCACAAGATCGGCGGCGACGACTTCGTGCTCGATGTTCTCCATCGTGGAAAACAGTGTGTGGAGCTGCGCCCCGAATTGAAGGTCTAGCTCGTACAGGCGCGGCAGCGACTTGTCGATGACGGTTACGTACGCCTCCATGCCCATCGCCATGCGCGCCGCGTTGGTGCCGGCGACGCCTCCGCCGAGAATAACGACTTTAGCGGCTGGGACACCCGGCACGCCGCCGAGCAGCACACCAACCCCGCCCTGTTCCTTTTCCAGGCAGTGGGCTCCAACTTGCACCGCCATTCGTCCGGCGACCTCGCTCATTGGGGCGAGCAGCGGCAAACCACCCCGCCCGTCTGTGACTGTCTCATAAGCGATGGAGATGGCGCCCGATTGGATCAGCCCTTGAGCCAGCGCTTTGTCCGCGGCGAGATGGAGATACGTGAAGAGTACTTGTCCCTCGCGTAGCAGGCTCACTTCATGGGGCTGCGGCTCCTTGACCTTGACAATCAGTTCCGCGGTGCCGAACACCTCTGCAGCGTCTCTAAGGATGCCGGCGCCTGCCGCCGCATAGGCCGCGTCGTCGAAGCCGATCTCGGCGCCCGCTCCCGCCTCGACGACGACCTTGTGCCCGTGGTACACGAGTTCACGCACATTCCCCGGGATAAGCCCGACGCGATACTCGTGGTTTTTCACCTCTTTCGGGACGCCGATCAGCATCTATGATCTCCGCCGCGGACCCGGCCCCGTCTGGGCGGGACCGTCTGTCTGATGATACAGCGGGCCGCGTTGGGGAGCACCCTGTTCTGCCGCTGTTGCGCGGGGGTCAGCTGGCGAGGACTAGTTGTTCCGCCGGTGAAAATGTCAGCTGGCGCACAACCTCGTCGGCGAGCGCCATGGATGCCGTCAGCCCCGGCGATTCGATCCCATAGAGGTTGACCAACCTTGGTACACCATGAATATCCGGCCCCTGCACAACGAAGTCGACAGCGGGTTCTTTGGGTCCGGTGATCTTCGGCCGGATCCCAGCATAGCCGGGCTGCAGCCCGCTGCTCTGCAACTCAGGCCAGTAGGAACGGATCGCGGCATAGAATTTGTCGGCACGCTTTGGATCGACTGCGTAGTCAATCTCGGAAATCCACTCGACGTCGGGGCCAAAGTGCGCCTGTCCCGCAAGATCGAGGGTAAGGTGCACACCTAAGCCACCCGGTGCCCGAACAGGATAGATGAGGCGCCGAAACGGTGCACGGCCGGCCAGCGAAAAATACACTCCCCGACAGAAATAGGCCGGCGGAATTGTTTCCCGTGGTACCCCATCGATGGCACGGGCGAGGGTGGGTGCATAGAGACCGGCTGCATTGACGAGGCAGCGACAGCGGATGGCGGTGGGCTCCTCTCCACCGATCGCCAGGTCGAAACCATCATGGCGTACGCAACCTGACATCACGGGGGTTCGCAGTACGATCGTTGCGCCCGCCGTCTGGGCGTCACCTTGAAACGCCAGCATTAGCGCATGACTGTCGAGGATTCCGGTTGAGGGCGAGAGCAAAGCGGCAACGCAACGCAACGCCGGTTCGAGCCGCTGCGCCTGCGCCGCGCTGAGCCACTGTAAATCGTCGACACCGTTTGCTCGAGCCGTATTGGCGATGCGCTCGACACCCGCGACTTCGGCTTCTTCCGTGGCCACAATCAGCTTGCCAATTTGGGCATGAGGGACCCCGTGCTCGCGGCAATAGGAGTAGAGGCGCTTGCGCCCACCTACGCAGCAACGGGCCTTCAGGCTTCCTGCCGGATAGTACAGCCCGGCATGGATGACCTCGCTGTTGCGCGATGAGGTCTCGAACCCGATCGTATGGGCTCGTTCGAGGACAAGCGCATCTAATCCGGCCAGCGCGAGCGCTCGCCTAAGAAGGCAAATCGTGCATCGGGTCACTATTCATCACGATTGTGCCCCGGCGACGGATCAGGGCCATCGAGAAATAGGGGACGTGGCTTGCATCGACGCAAGCAAATCGTGCCACCCGCTGGTTCGGCAGGGTGGCACGCTCGATATAGCGCGCGCTGGCGAGCAGCCCTAGTTCGCTCAGCACCCGCCGTATCTTTGGAAAATGGCGCCCGAGCTTGACGATCGCCGCAGCATCGCTCTCGCCGAGGCAGCGGGCTATCTCAGCTTCGTCGAGCGTCGCCGGGATCACCGCAAGGGTCTCATCCCGCGTCACTAGCGGGATCGACGCTGCGGCCGCGCACGCGGTGACCGAGGGCACGCCAGGGACGATCTCGATCCGGTATTGGCCCGCAAGCCGGTGAAACAGATGGATGAAGCTGCCGTAAAATAACGGATCGCCCTGGCAGAGCAGCGCAACATCGTCGCCGCGCTCGAGTTGGGCGGCCAGTTCGGCAGCCGCAGCATCATAGATCGTGGCGGGCGGCGGCCCCGGTTGCATCGGAAAGCGGATCGCGATCTCGCGCTGCCCCGTTGCAAGCCATCTCGCGACAATCGAACGGGCGAAGCTATCGCCGTGCTCCGGTGCCGGATAGGCGACGACGTGAGCTGCCCGCAACAGCCGTAGCGCCTTCAAGGTCAGCAATTCCGGGTCGCCCGGCCCGACACCGATGCCGAACAGCCGTCCGGGCATCCCTGCCATTTTAGAGGCGCTCCAAATCGTAGAGGATCACGGCCACACCGGCGTTTGGCATTTCATTCCGGCTTCGTTACCGCCAGCTGAGTGACGGGTGCCAGCGACCGCCAGATGTGGCGTGGACCGACCGGCTCCACGCGGCTGATGGCTATGCGCGTCAGCGCGCCGCCGTGGCTGAGATGCCAGTCGAGCAGCTGCGCCTCTGCCTCGGCGGTGACAACGTTGGCGACGAGGCGCCCACGCGGCCGCAACTTCGCCCATAATAGCGGCAACAGCTCCGGCTCCCCGATGCCGCCTCCAACAAATATCGCGTCCGGCATCGGCAGACCGCTGAGCGCGTCGGGCGCCGTGCCGGTGATGATCCGCAATCCCGGCACGCCAAGAGAGCTGGCATTGCGCGCGATGACCGCTGCACGGGCTAGGTTGCGCTCGATCGCGATCGCCGATCGGCCTATCCCGGCTCGCAGCCATTCGATCGCGATCGAGCCGCAACCAGCCCCGACATCCCACATGGCCTCGCCGGGCAACGAAGCGAGCGCCGCGAGTGTCGCAGCGCGCACTTCTCGCTTGGTCAGCTGACCGTCATGCTCGAAAGCATCGTCGGGCAGCCCGGCTAACGTTGGCAAGGCCCGAGCACCGGGGGTACCGCGGCATTCAATCGCAATCGTGTTGAGATCGGTGACCCGACGGTCGCCCCAAAATTGTGCCTCCTCCTCGACGACTCCCTCGTGGGGCCCGCCGAGATGGGCGAAGACGCTGAGCCGGCTGGGCCCCCAGCCCAGGCCGGTCAGAAGTTGCGCCACCGCACGCGGCGTGTCGCCGTCCTCGGACAAGGCCAGGATATGGCGCCCCGGAGCAAGGTGTAGCCGCAACGTATCAAGGGGTCGCCCGTGCAAGGTGATCATCGCGCAATCGGCGACCGGCCAGCCCAGTTGAGCTGCGGCGAGACTGAACGCGCTTGGCTGCGGCACGATCGTCATTTCGTTTCGCGAGAAGCGGCCGGCCAATGTGACGCCGATGCCGTACCAAAGAGGATCGCCGCTCGCCAATACGGTCACGTTCCGCCCACGGTACGCGGCTATCGCCTTGATCGTGCGGTCGAGCGGGCGTTGCCAGAGGAGTCGTTCGGCGCCGCTCTGCGGCAGCATGCCGAGGTGGCGCCTACCGCCGACCAGCACCTCGGCAGTCTCGACGAGTGTGCGTCCCGCTGGGGCGAGACCGGCTAACCCGTCCTCACCGATGCCGACCACTGCGAGCCACGGCCTCACCGGATGCTCGCGAGCGCATTGACCGCCGCGGCGGCGAGCGCGCTACCTCCGCGGCGGCCGTTCAGCGTGAGATAGGCCACACCGCGGCCGAAAGCTGCGAGCGCTGCCTTGGCTTCGGCCGCGCCGACAAAGCCCACGGGGAAGCCGAGGACGAGAGCTGGTTTCGCAGCCCCCGCAGCGATGACCTCAAGCAAATGGTAGAGCGCGGTCGGTGCGTTGCCGATCGCAACGATCGCACCCGCTAGATGGGGGCGCCACAACTCGACCGCGGCCGCCGACCGCGTCGTGCCCAGCCCAGCGGCAAGCTCAGCTGTTCTCGGATCGCGCAAGGTGCATAGGATCGCATTACCGGCCGCAAGCCGCTTGGCGCCGATACCCGCCGCAACCATCGCCGAATCGACAAGGATCGGCGCTCTGGCTGCGAGCGCGCGCCGCCCAGCCGCGACCGCCCCGCGTGACCAGTCTAGATCATCCAGAATAGTGCTGTCGCCTGCCGCATGCGCCAAACGTAACGCCAGAGGCTGCAGTGACCGCGGAAACCGGGCAAGATCGGCTTCCGCCAGGATCAGCGCCGAAGAGCGGCGCGAAATCTCTGCGGGGTCGCGCAAATAGGTGTAACGAGCGGCCGCGGTATTACCCCCGGCTATCGCGGGGCGCAGCAAAATCGAGCGTGGCGCTCGCGCCGTCACACCAAGTGTCCACGCTTCCTCGGTTTCGACGCGACTGCGCTGGTCGTGTGTCAGCCCCGGGTCACCGGCGAACAACTCCGGAAGGGCGCCGGTGTGGTCAAGTTCGGCGAAATGGCGGGCGACAGTGCGGACCTGAGCCGCGTCTTTGGGCTCATCCGATCTGGGCGACACCGACCACAGCGAGGGATACACCTCAGCCATAATCAGCCTAGCATCCTGCTGACCGCGGAGACCCGTTTCGAAAGGCCAAACCCGAGCGCAATCGCGCCAGCGCGGGTCATTTCTCAAGGCCCGCACCACCGGAACCCCGGTCAAAACTTGGCCACCTACGGAGCCCGCGCCCAGTAACTTCCAGCATGGCTGGGCACCGGGCATGTACTCGTCGATCAGCCGGCGCTCGGCCAATCCGTTCCTTTCGTGACCGCGATGATGCTTGGGGCCGAGGCAGTTCCTAGCGGGCAGTGCCGGGCAACCCCAGAACGGGAAATTTTGACCCGATATTCGTTCGTTCAGCGTTGCGGCGACATCGAAGCGATTGTTGGAATTGTGTTCGTCGTCGCGGACGAGCCGCGCGATCTCCTCCCAGACGGCCCACCAAGGTGGCCCGGAGAGGCCGAGCCGTGCGGCAAAACCGACGGGATAGCCAAACGGAAAATCGAAGCCGATCAGCACACGTTCGCCACGCGCCATCGGTTCCGCCAGCCAGTCGGCGAGCAGCGCTTTTGCTTGGTGCCGGGTTGCTGGATTGACGAGTCTCTCGCCTGCCCGGTCATGCCAGCAGATCCAGATGCTGTCGCGGCCGGTCCGAGGCACATTCGCCGCGCTCCAATCGACCATTACGTACGCGTCGAACATCAGTGATGATGGTCGTGAGGATGATCGCGTTCGATCCCGATTCCGCGCACGTGATGGTGATGAGCCGCTTGCGGAGCACCGGCGTCGCTCTCATAGCCGACGATCTGGGTGCGGTATTTGCAGAGCTGGCAATTCATCGCCGGCGGCACTTCCAGGACCTCGCCGACACGATCACGGAACGCATCAAGCACTTCCGCATGGTCACGCAAATAGCGCGCCCTGACAAATTCGATCTCCGGAAAGCGGCCGGCGACTTCGTCGGTCTGCATATAGATGCGTTTGACCAGGACGCCGGTGAACAGGAAATACGGAAACACGATGATGCGGCGGAAGCCGAGCTGCGCGCCGCGGGTCAACGCTCCATCGACGCGTGGATGGGCGACGCCGCTAAATGCGACCTCTGCCCAGCCAAACCCCATTCCTTCCCATAGCATGCGCGCGAGCTTGGAAATGTTGGAGTTCGCGTCGGGGTCATTGGTGCCGCGTCCGACGACGACGAGCAATGTCTCGGCGCGTGTGATTGTGGTATCCGCCGCTGCAGCTATACGGTCGGCCGCAGCCCGCAACAGCTTCGGGTCGATCGCCAGATCGCGCCCGAGGCGGACATCGATCTGCGGATTATCGGCCATGAAGCTGTTCATCTCCCATGGCAGATCGTTCTTGACATGGCTCGCCGCGAACAACATGCCCGGTATTGCGAGAATCCGCCGCGCACCCCGCGCCGTCAACGCGGCGAGCCCGTCGCGGATTGTCGGGCGGGCGAATTCGAGATAACCGGTGGCAAAATCAAAATCCGGCAAACGCGGCCGCAGCGCCGAGGCAACCAGCTCGAATTCGGCGATCGCTTCCGGATCGCGGCTGCCGTGTCCGCAGATCAGCACCGCCGTCTCAGTCATCGGTCGCCTCCCCCTGACCCGCGGCGAGACCTGAGCGCATGATAGCGCCGGTCGCCGTCGATCGGTTGCTCTTGCTCGTCGCCGGCCTCGCGATCGACGGGTTGTTCGCCGATATGCCGGCGGTCTTTCGCTATGTCGACCATCCAGTCGCGGTTGCCGGCCGCGCGATCGCGTTCTTCGACCGTAAGCTCAATCGCGAAACCCGCAGCGAGGCCTCGCGCCGCGACCGCGGCGTCATCACGGTGGTCTTGTTGGTCGGCGCCGCGGCCGTGCTGGGGTTCGCAATCGAGCGTCTCTGCCTTGGCCATCTGCTCGGCCGTATCGTCGAAGCCCTGCTGATCGGGGTGCTCGTCGCCCAGCGTAGCCTTTACGAGCATGTCGCCGCCGTTGCCGCGGCCCTCGATGCCGGGGGGCTCGGAGCTGGCCGTAACGCAGTGCGGCGCATCGTGGGCCGTGATCCTATGAGTCTCGACGCGCACGGCATCGTACGGGCGGCAATCGAAAGCCTGGCGGAAAACTTCAGCGACGGCGTTGTCGCTCCGGTGTTCTGGTACCTGCTGCTCGGCCTCCCCGGGCTCTTCGCGTACAAGATGGCGAACACGCTCGACAGCATGATCGGGCATCGCACCAAACGCTACCACAGCTTCGGCTGGGCAGCGGCGCGCCTTGACGATGTTCTCAATCTGATGCCCGCGCCGATCAGTGGATTGCTGCTGGCCGCCGCCGCGGTCTTTGCCAAAAACGGCCGCGCGGACCGCGCGCTGGTGATCATGTTGCGCGACGGACGCAAGCACCATTCGCCGAACGCCGGCTGGCCGGAAAGCGCGATGGCTGGGGCGCTCGGCCTCGCGCTGGCGGGACCGCGCCATTATCCCGAAGGCCTCATCGCCGATCCCTGGCTCGGCGATGGCAGCCCCTGGGCCGCAACGTCCGACATTGCTCGCGCGCTGCACCTCTATAGGCTCGCCTGCCTGATTGAGGCCGGTCTGCTGCTGGGAGCTTGGCTTGCGGTGCATCTCACGCTGCCCGTGTGAGGCGGGGGTGTCGCGCCGCAGCAAGCAGAGCGGGAAGATCGAGGTTGTGCTCGAGATGATCGGCGAGCGCATCGAGGGTCGTCTCGATTTGCTGCTCATAGGCGATTTCGCCGCTATCGGTGCCGAGTGCTTTAAGCAAAGCACGACGGTAGGGATCACTGGTGAAGAGCCCGTGCAGGTAGCACCCGGCAACGCGGCCATCACGGCTAACACAACCATCGGCGCCACCTGACAGGCGAAGCATCGGTCGATCGAGTCCAGGCCCGGTCGTGCTGCCCAGGTGCATCTCGTACCCTTTGACCGGCATGCCGTTCGAAAGCTCGATGCCAGCGGTCTCGACGAGCCGCTTGGTGCCCTCGAGGACGGTGTCGACTTCGAGCAGCCCGAGCCCCTCGACGGTTTCCTTTCGTCCCTCAATGCCGAAGCGATCAGTAATGGTTCGCCCCAGCATCTGGTAGCCGCCGCAGAGGCCGAGGATTTGTCCGCACTGCCGCCGATGCGCCAGCAGATCGACGTGCCATCCCTCGCGGCGCAGGAATTCGAGATCGCTAATCGTCGCCTTCGATCCCGGCAGGATCACCAGTGCGGGGTCCCGCGGCAATGGCTGGCCAGGTGAGACCATGACGAGATCGACCCCAGGCTCGGCACGCAATGGATCGAGATCGTCAAAGTTGGCGATGTGCGGTAACAGCGGGACCGCGATGCGGACCCGCCCTCTCTCCGGCAAGCGACAAGGGGGCGCGCGACGGATCAGCGACAGCGAGTCCTCGGCGGGCAGCCGCTCCACATCGGGAAAATACGGCACGATCCCAAAGCATCGCAGCCCGGTGCGCTCGGCAAGCGCGCTGATACCGCCGTCGAACAGCCTTATGTCGCCGCGGAACTTGTTGACGATGTAGCCAGCAAGCAGCGTGCGCTCGCTCGTGGATAGCAGCTCGCGGGTACCAACCAACTGGGCGATCACACCACCGCGCTCGATGTCGCCGATCAGCGTGACCGGCACACGCGCCGCCTCGGCGAACCCCATGTTCGCGATGTCGCCGGCCCGTAGATTGATCTCGGCCGGGCTCCCCGCCCCTTCAATCAAGACTAGATCAGCCCCCTCGGCGAGCCGGGTGAAAGCGGCGAGCACCGCCGGCAACAGGCGCGGGGTCAGCTGATGATATTCGCGGCCGCCGGCGGTACCCCAGACTTTGCCATCTAGGACGATCTGCGCTCCACTCTCCGCTTGCGGCTTGAGCAGCACCGGGTTCATGTCGGAGACGGGCGCCACACCGCAGGCGCGCGCCTGCAGCGCTTGGGCGCGCCCGATCTCGCCGCCATCGGCGGTCACCGCGGCATTGTTCGACATATTCTGCGGCTTGAAGGGTCGCACTTTCAGCCCGCGCCGCGTAAAGGCGCGCGCCATTCCAGCAAGCAGCACCGACTTGCCGACATCCGAGCCGGTCCCTTGCAGCATCAGCGCCAGCGCCATCAGAACTCGACCCCGATCTGGGCCTTGACGCCGCTGCGGAACGGGTGCTTGACGAGCGTCATCTCGGTCACCAGATCGGCGGCCTCTATCAGTTCGGGACGGGCGTTTCGGCCGGTGACGACGATGTGAAGATCGTCCCGCTTTGCCTTCAACGCTCCGACGATCTCGTCGAGCGGCAGATAGTCGTAGCGCAAGACGATGTTGAGCTCGTCGAGCAGCACCAGCCGATAGGACCGGTCGGCGATCATCGCCTTCGCCGCCTCCCACGCCTTGCCCGCGGCGGCGATGTCACGGGCGCGGTCCTGTGTGTCCCAGGTGAAACCCTCGCCCATCGCCCGGCAGGTCACCAGATCGCCGAAGCGTTCGAGCGCGATACGCTCTCCGGTGGTCCACACTCCTTTGACGAACTGGACAATGCCGACCCGCAGGCCGTGACCGAGACAGCGCAGCACCAACCCAAAGGCGGCGGTCGACTTCCCCTTCCCTTTTCCGGTGTGGACGATCAGCAGCCCCCGCTCCTCGGTCTTGGTCGCGAGCATGCGGTCCCGGGCGGCCTTGCGCCGCGCCATCTTCTCGTTGTGGCGCCGATTGATCTCCTCTTCGGTCTCGACGAGGCCGCTCACGAAACGCTCCACTGGGCGAGAGCCCCGCGGATACTGTTGCTGCGGGGCCGCCACAGCCCGCGATCGATCGCCTCGGCGAAGCGCCGACGAATCTCGGCAAGAGCCTCAGGATTGTGCTCGGCCAGGAAGCCGCACACTGCGTCGTCGCAGAGATAAGCTTCGTAGAGCGCATCGAAGTGTGCATCGTCGACGGCTCGGGACGTCGCGGCGAAGGCGAAGAGATAGTCGACTGTCGCGGCGATTTCGGCGGCACCCTTGTAGCCGTGGCGCATAACCCCGGCGATCCAGCGCGGGTTTGCCGCGCGGCCGCGGACGACGCGCCCCAGCTCCTCACGCAAGCTGCGAACACGCGGCGTCTCGGGGCGCGAGTGGTCGTTGTGCCAGACCGCCGGCATCCGGCCCGAGAGCTGCCGCACCACGAGAGCGAGCCCGCCTTCGAACTGATAATAGTCGTCGCTGTCGAGCAGGTCGTGCTCGCGGTTGTCCTGGTTGTGCAACACCGCGTCGGCGGCAGTGAGCCGCGCTTCGAGCATCGCCCGCTCTGCGCATCCCTCGGCGCCGGCGCCATAGGCATAGCCACTCCAGCCGAGATAAGCGTCCGTGAGATCGGACTCCTCGCGCCAAATTCGCTCGTCGATCAGGGTTTGTAGCCCGGCCCCGTAAGCGCCGGGCTTAGACCCGAACACCCGGTAGCCGGCGCGCTGCTCGGCCTCTTCCGGTGCCATACCTTGGTTTTCGAGCTGGCGCCGGTCGGCGGCCACCCGCGCGGCAAGCGGATTGACCTTACGAGGCTCGTCGAGCGCCGCGACCGCGCGGGCCGCAGCGTCGACCAAGTCGATCAGCCCGGGAAACGCGTCGCGGAAAAAGCCCGAGACGCGCAACGTGACGTCGACCCGCGGCCGGTCGAGCACCGAAGCCGGCAGGATCTCGAACCCGGTCACCCGGCCGCTCGCCGGCTCCCATACCGGCCGCACGCCCATCAGCGCCAATGCGTGGGCGACATCGTCGCCGCCGGTCCGCATATTCGCCGTACCCCAGGCGGACAGAGCGACCCGCGCCGGATAGCGGCCGTATTCCTGGGCATGGCGTTCAAGCAGCAATGCGGCCGACTTCCAGCCGAGCTGCCAAGCCGCTTGGGTCGGCACTGCGCGAGTGTCGACCGAGAAAAAATTACGACCGGTCGGCAACACCTCGGGCCGGCCGCGGCTCGGCGCGCCCGAAGGGCCAGGCGCCACGAAGCGGCCGTCGAGCCCGGCGAGCAACCCCGCGATCTCCGCCTCACCGCATCCGGCAACGGCCGGGCGCAATTGATGCTCGACCCAATTCAGAACAGCTCGGGTCTGGAGCCAACCCTCGGCCGGGCGCGCTTCACCCGAGACTAGCCGCAAGGCCAAGGCCTCGAGCCGTTCGACCATATCGCCGGCGGTGCGCCACGGCCCGCCGCTGGCGAGCGCGGCCGGACGCGCACCTGTCCAAGGCTCGGCGAAATCCACGGCGAGGGGATCGTGTCCGAGACCGAGATCGGCGGCCAGCGCGCGCAGCAGCGAAGCATCCTCTCGTCCTGCACCGCGTCCGGTGCGGGCAAAGGCGAGCAGCAGCGCTTCGAGCCGTTCAGCCTCGGGGCTGGCGCCGAAGACGTGGAGCCCGTCGCGGATCTGCAACTCCTTGAGCTCGCACAGAAACCCGTCGAGCTTGCGAAGCGCGCTCGCCGGGTCGTCCTCGCCGGTGATGCCACAATCGCCGTCGAGGCCGCCGGCGCGCGCCTGGTCGAGGATCGCCGCTGCGAGCACCGAAACGCGCCGCGAATCGCCCTGAACAGCTTCGTAGTATTCGTCGATCAGGCGCTCGAGCTCAGCGAGCTGTCCGTAGCTGCCCGCGCGGGTCAAGGGCGGCGTCAGGTGATCGACGATGACTGCCTGGGCGCGCCTTTTGGCCTGCGTACCCTCCCCGGGATCGTTGACGATGAACGGATAGAGATGCGGCAACGGCGCCAGCACAGCCTCGGGAAAGCATTCGGCTGACAGGGCAAGCGCTTTCCCCGGCAGCCATTCGAGGGTGCCGTGCTTGCCGAGGTGGATAACCGCGTCGGCGCGAAAATCCTCGGCGAGCCAGGCATAGGCCGCGAAATACGCGTGCGGCGGCACCAATGCCGGATCATGATAGGTCGATTTCGGATCGATGTTGTAGCCGCGCGCCGGTTGGATCACCACCGCGACGTTGCCGGTGCGAAAGCCCGGAATTGCGAACCGGCCGCAGTCGAGCCGGCCCGGCCGGAAGAACGGATCGCGCTCGCCAGGCCCCCAGCGGGCAGCGACCGCCTGCTGGACGGCTAGAGGCAACGTCGTGAAGAATGTCGAATAGTCCGTAAAGGACAGCGATTCCTCGGCCGGCGCTCCGGGGTTCGCGTTGGTCGGGCCGGCGAGCAGCCGCCGCAGGAGCGTCTCCGAGTCCTCCGGCGCATCGGCGATCCGATAGCCCGCCTGCGCGAGCGCTCGCAGGATTGCCACCGCCGAGGCCGGCGTGTCGAGACCCACACCGTTGCCGATACGGCCGTCACGATTCGGGTAGTTGGCCAGGATCACCGCGACGCGGCGTTCCGCGACCGGCTTCGTCCGCAACCTTGCCCAATTGCGCGCCAGATCGGCGACAAACGCGACCCGGTCGGCGACCGGCTGATAGACGACGAGATCGGCCTCGGTCTCCGGGTCGCGGCCGAGCGGTGCCTTGAACGAAATCGCGCGAGACAGAATGCGGCCGTCGATCTCGGGCAACGCCACATTCATTGCCAGATCGCGCGGGCCGAGACCGCGCGTCCCGGCACGCCAGCTTTCCTCGTCATTGCCGGCGAAGACAACCTGCAGCACCGGGCAATCCGCCGCCGCGAGAGGATCGCTACCGGCACCGGTCCGAACTGAAAACCCGGCGGTATTGAGGATGACTGCGGGCGGGGCTGCGACGAAAGCCGTGTCGAGTAATGCCACAGCCTCGCCGTCCTTCAGGCTATGCACGAAGATCGGCAAGGGCTGCAGACGGCGCGCAGAAAGAGCGCGCACGAGTGCGTCGACCGGTGCGGTATTCGCCGACTGGACGAGCGCCCGATAAAAGACAATCGGCACGACGCCGCCGTCGCCGCGCCACTCTGCTGCGATCTCGTCGAGGCTCGGCAATGCACGATCGGGCCAATAGAACCCGGCGCGCAACAGCACCGCGGGCTCGGCCCAAACCGTCTCATGCCCGATCAGAGAGGCGGCATAACGCAGCAAATTCTCGGCGTTCGCCGGACCGCCTTCGACCATATAACGCCACAGCCGGTGCGACGCCTCGAGCGGAAGGGTCGAGGCTTCGGACAGCTCGGCGTCCGGCTTGTCGTCGCCAGGCAGCAAGGCCAGCGGGATACCGTGCGTGCGGCAAGTCTCGCTTAGACGCTCTACGCCGTAAGGCCAATAGGCGCGGCCCCCGAGCAGGCGGGCGACAACGAGACGCGCGCCAGCGACCATCTCCATATAGAGATCGACCGAGAAATTGTGGCCGAGCCGCAGGACCGAAGCCAGGCGCAGGCACGGTACCAAGGGATCCTGCGCGCGGAGCCGCGCCTGCGCCGCCGCGAGAAGCGCCAATTCGGTGTCGGCGCTCGACAGCAGCACAATGTCGCCCGGGGTCTGGGCGAGGTCGATGGCGGCCGAGCCGTCCGGGATCGTCCCGGGTATGGTCGCGAGCAGATGCATTCAGCCGCCCGCCGCTCCGAGCGCAGACCTGATCGCCATACGGTCGAGACCCTTCTTGCCGATCACGACGAGCCGCGTTTCGCGCTTCTCGCCGGCACGCCAGGACCGATCGTAGTGATGCTGCACCCGACCGCCGACAGCCTGCACGACCTGGCGCCGGTCGCGGCCGGGCCGGTGGAGAAACCCCTTCACCCTCAGCACGTCGTGCATGTCGATCATGGCGCGCAGGCGCGAGAGAAACGCCGCGTCGTCGTGCACCGGACCGGACTCCACGACAAAGCTCTCGAAATCGTCGTGGTCGTGGTCGGCTTCGAGGTCGTGCAATGACGGCCTCCCAGCCAGGTCATCCTCCGCAGCGGCGGCGAGGCCGAGCGCGACCTCGGACGGCAACCTGCCGTCGCGGGCGGTCACCAGCTTGACCCCGGGACGAAGCCGAGCCTCGATCTCATGGCACAGCACGCTTAGACGCCCCGGGCCGATCAAATCGGTTTTATTGAGGATGACGAGATCGGCGCAGGCGAGCTGATCGGTGAAGACCTCCTCCAGCGGATTGTCGTGGGCGAGCGCCGGGTCCGCCGCGCGCTGCCGCGCGACCGCATCGGGATCGTCGGCGAAGCGGCCGGCGGCGACCGCGGCGCTGTCGATCACCGTCAGCACCCCGTCGACCGTGGTGCGGGTGCGGATCTCGGGCCAGGCGAAAGCCTGCACCAGCGGCTTTGGTAACGCCAGGCCCGAGGTCTCGATCAGGATGTGCTCGGGGGGTGCGGTGCGGTCGAGCAGCCGCGTCAGGGTCGGCAGGAAATCCTCGGCAACGGTGCAGCAGATGCAGCCGTTAGCGAGTTCGACAATGTCCTCCTCGCCGCACGCCGCATCGCCGCAGCCGAGCAGCAGCTCGCGGTCGATGCCGAGCTCGCCGAACTCGTTGACGATGACGGCGAGCCGCCGTCCGTCGGCGCGCCCCAACAGATGTCGCACCAGGCTCGTCTTGCCCGCCCCGAGAAAGCCGGTGATGACCGTGGCCGGAACGGGGCGCATCGGCTCAGCCCTCCTTCAGCACCAGCGGCAGGCCGGCGGTGACAAAGATGACGCGGTCGGCGAGTGCGGCGACCTCTTGATTGATCCGGCCGGCGGCATCGCGGAACTGGCGTCCCAGCGAGGTTTCAGGGACGAGACCCATCCCGACTTCGTTGGCGACCAGCACGACCGGGCCCTCGGCCAGCCGCAACGCAGCGCAAAGCGCTCCGGTCTCGTCGTCGACGGCATTACCCGCGAGCGCCAGGTTCGACAGCCACAAGGTCAGGCAATCGACAAGCAGCGGACGCTCACTTCTCGTCTCGCTCGCGATCACCGGCGCGAGCGCCAGAGGTTCCTCGACCGTATGCCAGAACGGGCCGCGCCGGGCGCGGTGCGCGGCGATGCGGCAGGCCATCTCGGCATCGCCGGCTTCCGCTGTCGCGCAGTAGATGCCGGCCGACGCGGCACTCTCGACAAGCCGCTCGGCATAGCGGCTCTTGCCGGAGCGTGCACCGCCCAAAACGAGGGTGACCGGCGGTAGATGCGTGCGGCCCGCGCTCGATGATGGCAATGGTCCCTCCTCCACCCGAGGAATCGTCCCAGCAGCGGCGATGCGGAGGTCTCCTGGCTCGGGGTCGTCACCCGCGGCGCCTTCCCGGCCGGGACGTCGCCCGAACCAGTGGCGGTTGCCGCGGACTCGCCGCTAACAGTTGCGGGGGCAGCGCCGGTCTCGCACCGGACTTCCCTGTCGCATCGCGCGACTCACGCTAGCACGCGGCAAGAGGGGCGCCAACCCAAATGCCCGACGATTTCGCTGTTCGCCGGGAAAATACCGGGAAAAACCTCGTTTCGCGTGGCTCGGAGACCGCTCGCAGGCCTCTAAGTCGTTGTATTTTCGAGAGATCGCCGCGCCAATTCCCTAAGCGGCCGAAGAGGGAAATAATTCGGCCGATCAGGGACGCAAATCATCCTAACAGGGAGGCATGAGGGTTGGGCGGGATCGCGGCGCCGCAGCCGAGGTCATCGTTTCGATATGCCGATTGCCAATTTCGGGTGACGACCAGCTGCGCGCAATTCAGGAATTGCGCGTCATGGAGAAAAGCCCTGGCGAGATCGGCGCCATCGAGCACAGCCTTGAACAAATTCGCTCGTTGCAAATGCGCCCCGGCGAGATTCGCGTCCGAAAGATTGGTTCCTCGCAGATCGGCATCCCGCAGATCGGCGCGAGAAAGATCGAACCGGCTCAGATCGAGGCCGCGCAGGCCGGCTCGAGACAGATCCGGTGCCTCGTCATGTTGCACCCGCCACGCGTTCCATTCCGCGGCGCCCCGTCGGAGCACGGCGAGATGTTCGTCATCCGGCATCACCTTCTCCCTTCAGACTTTCGGGCAACCTCGTTCCGCTATTGCAATGCGCTCGATCGATTTGCGCCTGTGTCAAGCCTTCGGCGCCACGCAGATCGGCCTCGGATAGATCGGCGCGGTCGAGCCTCGCCAAACGCAGATAGGCGCCGCGCAGATCGGTGTCGCGGAGCGAAGCCCCCGCCAGAAACGCACCGCCGAGGCGGGCATCACGGAGGTCGGCTTCGTCGAGCTGCGCACTCCGCAACCCGGCCCCGCGCAAGTTCGCCTCCCGCAGATCAGCCCGCGACAGCACGGCGTCATCGAGCAGCACGCCGCTCAAATCGGCGCCACGCAGGCAAGCGCCGCGCAGCACTGCCTTGGCCAGCAAGGCGAACTCCATGTCCGCCCTGGCCAGACAGGCGTTTTCGAGGCTCGCCGAAACGAGGTTTGCGCCGCTGAGACGCGCGCCCGACAGGTCCGCTTCGTCGAGGCGGGCCTCCTCGAGCATTGCCCCTATCAGGTTCGCCCGCTGCAGCCCGGTGCGGGTAAAATCGGCGCCCCTGAGCAGAGCGCGATCCATCTTGATCCCGCGCAGGTTCAACCCCGAGAAATCGTGCCCCGTCAGATCGGCCGAGGCGAAATTTGCGCGGTGACCCGCGCGCCATTCCGTTTCGAGATAAAGCCGGTGCTCGGCCAGCTGTCGCTCGATCTCGTCTGGCGACAGCGTGCGAATTGGTGGCGGTACCGAGAAATCGAGCCTTCCGGCAAACGGCGATTGCGGCCTATCCGATTCCGACATAGCGCGATTTTACCCTAATGCACGGCGGGGTCTCGGCGCTGAGCGAGACATCCCCTAACGTCATGAGCTCGTTCCCAAGAGCGCTACGCCGAGGGCCGGAGCGGCGGTGCGCAAGGGCTCGTCCAGAGTGGCGAGCGGCAGCGTCCGGCGCTGCGCGAGTTCCAGATAGGCAGCGTCATAAGGCGTGAGCCCGAAATGGTCGGCCAGTTGCAGGATGGTTGTCCACGCGTATCGGTCGGTATCGGGGTCGACCGTGAGCGGAAGCCGAGCGAGTTCGGCTATGGCCCTGTCCCGGAAAGCCTTGTCGATGCGCTTGCGCCGGAGCGCAGTGCGTAGGCCATTGGCAATTTCGAGCCGCCACAGCCCAGGAACGGTTGCGCCTTCATCGGCTACACGATCGAGCAGCGCATCGGCGGCCGGCGTGCGCTCATCCTCAAAGTACCAGCTCAACGCCAGCGACGAATCAAGGACGAGGCTCACTTTCGGCCCTCGTCTATCAAATCCTTGATGCGAAGCCCCTCGAGCCTGACACCCTGGCTCATCTCGCGAATGCGCTGTGCGGCCTCGCGGGCTTCCGACCGGCTGAAGCCTGTTCTCAGCGGCACCAGGCGGGCGACAGCCTTTCCGTGTCGGGTAATCACCACTTCCTCTCCCTGCTCAACCAGATCGAGCAGCTGGCTGAGCCGGTTCTTCGCCTCGAACGCGCCGATCTCCCTCAAGTTAGCCCCGTGAGTTAAGCTAGATGACTGCTAGCTTAATTCTGTTAAGCGGCTGTGTCGATACGCGTTCCAGCCGCGACCGGAAAGCCCGGTACGCGGGCTCGCCCCCGAGCGCAGTTCTCGACGATCGGCGTGAGGCAGGGCAGAATCGTGTTCGCCTATGGCGGCGCGAGTGCCGCGTTAAACGGGTGAAACGATGGCGATCAGTCTTAAGGTCAACGGTTCGCGGCGATCGGTGCCGGCAGAGGCCGATACGCCGCTGCTCTACGTGCTGCGCAACGATCTCGAGTTGAACGGCGCCAAATTCGGCTGCGGGCTCGCCCAATGCGGGGCCTGCACGGTACTGCTCGGCGGCCGGGCGGTGCGCTCGTGCATCACCGAGATCGGCACCATCGGCGAGGCCGACATCACCACGATCGAGGGGCTCGGCACTGTCGACAAACCGCACCCGCTGCAGCGGGCCTTCATCGACGAGCAGGCCGCCCAGTGCGGCTATTGCATCAACGGCATGATTATGACGGCGAAGGATCTGCTCGATCGCAACTCTCACCCGACCGCGGCCGAGGTGCGCGAGGCGCTGGAGCAGAATCTGTGCCGGTGTGGCACCCACGGACGAATCATCCGCGCGGTGCTGAGCGCAGCAAAAAATACGGGGAAGACATGACCGAGGCAGCTGTGAACCTAACTCGGCGGCAGTTCGGCCAGGGGGCAGGCGCCCTCGTCCTCGCCTTTACGCTCGCCCCGCGCTCAGCCAGCGCGCAGGCGCCGAAACTACCGGGAAGCCTCGCCAACAACCGCATGCTCGACGCCTGGCTGCGCATGAACGCCGACGGATCGGCGATGATCTTCACCGGCAAGGTCGAGCTGGGCCAGGGGATCTCGACGGCGTTGGCGCAGATCGCCGCCGAGGAGCTCGATCTGCCGCTCGCCCGGGTCAGAATAATCTCCGGCGACACGGCACAAACCCCGGATGAAGGCTACACCTCCGGTAGCCAGTCGATCGAGTACGGCGGCACCGCGGTCCGGCTGGCCTGCGCTGAGGCGCGGGCACTGCTCGTCGACCAAGCGGCTAAGCGCCTCGGTCTGCCCGCGGACGGGCTCAAGGTCAGCGAGGGCGTCATCGTCGCTGCCGATGGCCGCAAGCTCGGCTATGGCGAGCTCGCGGCCGAGCTCGATCTCGACCGCGAGGCGACCGCAAGGGTGGCACCAAAGCCGCCGGCACAGCACACGATTGTCGGCCGGTCGGTTCCGCGGCGCGATATCCCGGCCAAGGTGACGGGCGGGGCCGCTTATGTGCAGGACATTCGCCTCTCCCGCATGGTGCACGGCCGAGTGGTGCGCCCGCCGCGCTATGGCGCCCGGCTCGACAATGTCGAAGAGGCGCCGATCCGCGCGATGCCGGGAGTCGTCGCCGTGGTTCGCGACGGGAGCTTTCTCGGTGTCGTTGCCGAACGCGAGGAGCAGGCTATCAAGGCGCGCGAGGTGCTGATCCGCTCGGCCAAATGGAGCGGCGGCTCGGAGCTGCCGGACCCTGCACGGCTCCACGAGCAGCTGATGGCACTGCCGACTCAATCCTCAGTAGTCAGCGAGAAGCAAGCCTCGGTTTCCGGCGCCACACGCACTATCGAGGCGACCTACACCAGACCTTACATCGCGCATGCCTCGATCGGCCCGTCCTGCGCGGTCGCCGAGTTCAACGACGGCAGGCTGACGGTGTGGACCCACTCGCAAGGCGTCTTCCCGCTCAAGCGCGACCTCGCCAAGGCGCTGAAGCTCGACACCGACGCGGTGCGGTGCGTGCACGCCGAGGGCTCGGGTTGCTATGGGCACAACGGCGCCGACGATGTGGCCCTCGATGCCGCATTGCTGGCTCGTGCGGCTGGCGGACGGCCGGTGCGGCTGCAATGGATGCGCGATGACGAGTTCGCCTGGGAGCCTTACGGCGCGGCCATGCTGGCGCGCGCCAAGGCCTCTCTCGACGCGAGCGGCGGGGTCGTTGACTGGGACTATGAGGTGTGGAGCAACACCCACAGCACCCGACCGGCCGCACCAGGCGGCGACAACAATCTCTTGGCCAGCTGGTATCTGGCCGAGCCGAGCAAATCGGGACCGCCGACCAATATTCCGCAGCCGGCTGGCGGCGGCGACCGCAACGCGGTGCCGCTCTATGATTTTCCCAGTCAGCGCGTGGTCAACCACCTGATCACCACAATGCCGCTGCGCGTCTCGGCACTGCGCACGCTCGGCGGATACACTAACGTCTTTGCCGTCGAATCTTTCATGGACGAGCTCGCTGCCGCCGCCGGGCAAGACGCGGTCACGTTCCGGCTCGCGCATCTGAGCGACCCACGTGCCGTGGCAGTTATCGAGCTGGCGGCGAAGAAGGCCGGCTGGAGAGAGGGCGAAAAGGGCGACGGCACGCGTGGGCGCGGCATCGGCTTCGCCAAATACAAGACCCTGGCAACCTATGTTGCGGTCGTTGCCGAGGTCGAAATCGATCGCAAGAGCGGCCGGATCCGCGTACCGCGCGCCTTCGCGGCCGCTGATGCGGGCCAGATCATCAACCCCGACGGGCTCAAAAACCAGATCGAGGGAGGCATTATCCAGTCGACCAGTTGGACCTTGCATGAAGCCGTCCGCTTCGACCGCAACGGCATTACCTCACGCGATTGGAGCGGATATCCGATCCTGACCATGCCGGAAGTGCCCGAGGTCGAGGTCGCGCTAATCGATCGGCCGGACGAAAAGTCGCTTGGCGCCGGCGAAGCCTCGCAGGGGCCGATGGCCGCCGCTATCGCCAACGCCTTCGCCAATGCCATCGGCCGTCGCCTGCGGGACCTCCCGCTCAGCCCGGAGCGCGTCCAGGCGGCACTCGGCTAGGGTCGTATTGGTCTGCGTTGTTCGGTCGGCCCACCGGGCGTATCGTGCACCCTTTGAGCAGAGGAGGACCGTATGAAGATCGAGGGTGGTTGCCTTTGCGGGAAAGTCCGCTATTCGGCTGACGCCGAGCCGGCCTTCGTCGGCGTGTGTCACTGCAAGAACTGTCAGAAGGGCACCGGGACCGCGTTTTCCGTCGTCGTGGCGCTCCCGACTCCGGCGCTGAGCGTGCAAGGCAGGCTGCAGACGTTCACCGGCCGGGGCGATAGCGGCAAAGCCACCTACCGCCGCTTCTGCCCGGAATGCGGATCGACGCTGATTGACGAGGCCGAGGTTCTGCCTAACGTCACGATGATTTTAGCCGGCACACTAGACGATGCGAACTGGGTCAAGCCCACCATGGAGATCTTCTGCGACAGCGCGCAGCCCTGGGTGAGCCTCAGCGGCGATAGGCAGCGCTTCCCGAAAATGCCCGGACCGGGGTGACTCTCATCACAAGGCCTACCCTGGCGAGGCTCGCGGCCGATCTCGCCGCGGGCCGCACGACGAGTCAGGCCCTGGTCGAAGCGGCGCTGGAGCGAATCGCCGATCCCGCCGGCGAGGGCAGCCGCGTATTCATCAGGGTCTATGCCGAGGCGGCGCGCGCGGCGGCCGAAGCGCAGGACCGGTTGCGTAAAGCCGGCTATGCCGCCTCGCCGCTCGCCGGACTCCCGGTGTCGATCAAGGACCTTTTCGATGTCGCCGGCGAAGTGACGCTCGCCGGATCGCGAGCGCTCGACGACGCACCTCCGGCCAAAGCCGACGCGCCGATCGTGGCGCGGCTCAAAGCGGCGGGGGCGGTCATCGTCGGGCGCACCAACATGACGGAGTTCGCCTTCTCCGGTGTCGGCATCAACCCGCATCACGGCACGCCGGGCAACCCCTATGACCGCAGCCTGATCCCCGGCGGCTCTTCGGCCGGGGCGCCGGTCTCAGTGGCGGACGGCATGGCTGCGGTGGCTATCGGCACCGACACCGGCGGCTCGGTCCGCATACCGGCTGCGCTGTGCGGGCTCGTCGGGTTCAAGCCGACGCAATATCGGGTGCCGCGCGACGGCGCCACGCCGCTTTCGGCCACCCTCGACTCGATCGGCCCAATCGGCGTCAGCGTCGCCTGCTGCGCATTGACAGATGCGGTCATGGCCGGCGAGTCCGCCGAGCTATCTGCAGCTATTCCGCTCGGCGGCCTCCGCCTCGGCATTCCGCAAACGGTAATGCTCGACGACCTCGAAAAACCGGTCGCGGCGGCGTTCGAGCGCACGGTTTCGGCGCTTACCCGAGCTGGCCCGCGCATTGTCGAAATGCCGCTCGAGATGCTGGGCGACTACACAAGGATCAACATCAAGGGCGGTTTGCCGGTGGCCGAAGCGTTCGCCTGGCACGAGAAGCTGATCGAGCGGCGCGGCCAAGATTACGACCCGCGGATCCGAACGCGCATCGCGCGCGGTCGGGATATGACCGCAGCCGAATACATCCGCTTGGTCGAGGCGCGGGCCGACTTCATCCGCCGCTTTGATGTCGAGACAGAAGCGTTCGACGCCCTGGTAATGCCGACCGTGCCGATGACGGCACCACCAATCGCCGCTTTCGCAAAGGACGAGGATTACGCGCGCTTAAACCTCAAGCTCTTGCGCAACACCGCGATCATCAATTTTCTTGACCGTTGCGCGCTGACTCTGCCGATCGAGGAACCGGGCACTGCACCGGTGGGCCTGATGGTCGCGGGGCGCCACGGCGAAGACCATCGATTGCTCGCCATTGGCTACGGCATCGAGACCCTGTTGGAAGGAGCACGAAACCATGCAGTCTGACATCAACGACGCCGCCCTCGACTACCTGCTCGCCCGCGCCGGACTCGACCTGACCGCCGAACAAAAGGCCGAACTGAAGACCGTGCACGCGGCACTCGCCGAGCTGGCCGAGCGCGTGCGCCGACCGCGCGGCCGGATGGCCGAGCCGGCGCACACCTACGGTTTTGCCGAGGACGACCTCGGATGAGCGACGCGATCCCGACCATCGCCGAAGCTTCCAGGCTGATCGCCGCAAAGCAGCTCTCGCCGGTCGAATTAACGCGGGGCTGCCTGGCCCGTGTGCACGCGCTCGACGGCGAGCTGCACGCCTTCGTCCACTTGACCGAGGAGCGGGCATTGGCCGAGGCGCGCTCCGCCGAGCGGGCGATCATGGCCGTCGGGCCCAAGGGGCCATTGCACGGCATCCCGATCGGCCTCAAGGACATCGTCGACACCAAAGGGATACCGACCACCTGCGGGTCGAAATTCCTGCAGGACAATATCCCGGATACCGACGCCGCTTGCGCCGAGAAGCTCGCGGCCGCCGGCACCGTGCTGATGGGCAAATTGACGACGCACGAATTCGCCGATGGCGGCCCGTCCTTTGATCTTCCCGCGCCGCCCGCGCGCAACCCGTGGAATACCGAGCACTTCACCGCCGGCAGCAGCAGCGGTACCGGCGCCGGGGTGGCGGCAGGGCTGATCCTCGGCGGCATCGGCACCGACACCGGCGGCTCGATCCGCGGCCCGGCCGCATTGTGTGGGATCGCCGGCATCAAGCCGACCTATGGCCTCGTCAGCCGCGCGGGTGTGGCACCCGCTGCCTACAGCCTCGACCATATCGGCCCGATGGCATGGACCGCGGAGGATTGCGCGCTGATGCTGCAAGCGCTGGCCGGGCACGACGCGCGCGACCCGGCGAGTGCACGGAACCCCCTCCCCGACTACACCGGACTCTTGGGTAGCGGCATCAAGGGGCTCAAAATCGGCGTGATCCACCATTTTCACGAGGTCGACCACAAGGTCAGCGAGGGTACCCAGCGCGGCATCGACGCGGCCCTCGCCGCCTTCCGCGACCTCGGTGCGGAATTGCGCGAGACGCAGCTCTCGCCATTACAGGATTGGGCAGCTTGCGGCTCGCTGATCTCGATCACCGAGCGCGCGGCGGCCTACGAAGAATGGACGCGTACCCGGCTCGGCGATTTCAGCGAGCGCATGCGCAGCCGATTGATGCTTGGCGCCTTTGTCTCGGGTGTGGACTATGTCCAGGCGGTGCGCCGCCGCCGCGAGTTGCGCGCCGAATTACAGCATGCAATGACGAGGCTCGACGTCCTGCTGACCGCGACCCAGCCGGCCGAGGCGGCGAAGATCGACGCGGTGCCGAAATGGGACCTCTTCGACCGGCCCAACTTCACGATGCCGTTCAATGTCGCCGGTTACCCGGCGATCTCGATCTGTGCGGGCTTTGGCGCGGGTGGGCTGCCAGTGGCGATCCAGCTCGTCGGCAAGCCGTTCCAGGAGCCGACGCTATTCCGCGTCGCCGACGCCTTCGAGAAGGCGACACCCTTCCGCGGCCAGCGCCCGGCACTCGTATCCGGCTGAAACGGTATCGCACGACGGTCGCCTCCGAACGCGCGCTACTCGTCCTCAAGATCCGGATATTGGGCGGGCGCTTTGCCGGCCGCGAGCAGCAACCGGGGGAGCCTCACTTTCGGCTCCTTTAGTTTTCGGCCGACGAGCTCGATCAGAAACACCCATTCGTCGCCATAGTCGAAGAGGAAACGCATCTTGGCCCCGACCGACGGAAAAGCCTCGGTGACGCGTGTCCGCTTGACGCTCCGTGCATTATCCTCGCCCTCTCCGATGTCGACAAACAGCTCGTACCGGGCGGGAGAATGGTAAATGTTTCCCTTCAGCCCGCTATAGAAACCGAAAGCGTGGTCGAAATCGAAATCGAAGAAGCGGACAATCGCCTGGGCCAAGGCGTACAGGCTGCTGGCAGCGGAGATCTCGAAGGCGCGATAGATTTTCGGCTTGAGAGACGCGCGAAAGACGAAGGTCTCGGTCTCAGCCATTCGATTCCCTTCTCAATCGGCTGGGCAAAACCTAGACCATCCAGTTTTCCATAGACAGCCCCGGAATATCGCTGAAATCGGCCAAGTTGTTCGTCACCAGAATGGAGTGGCTGCTGATCGCGTGGGCGGCGATCATTCGATCGTAATCGCGTCTGCGTGCCCAGCCGCATTGAGCAATGATCCGGCCGTAGACGACGGCGGCTGAGGCATCAAACGGCAGCACCGGCAGCCCGCGCAACAAAACCTCCAACCGAGCCTGCCGTATCGCGGTAAGGCTAGGGCACCGGTAAACACCCCGCTGCAGCTCGGCAAGGCTCAAGGCCGACAGCAATACCTCGCCGTCATGTTCTGCGAGCTTGGCAAGAACCGCGTCGGTGCCATCGCGGGCATGAATCGCGATATTGGTGTCGATGAGATAAGCCAAGATGGGGCCATACCCTTAATCCCGCCGGCGCAAAGGAACATCGATCGGCTCCCTTTTTTCGACGCGCCTAGGCTTTGGCATGCGGCGCAGGGCCTCCACCGCATCCTTCAAACTGTTGCGGGCGGGAAAAATCGTGATGACGTCACCCAGTCGCGTAATTTCAAGATCGATGTCGGTATCCGCATAGGCAAGCTCGGACGGGATGCGAACGGCTTGGCTGTTGCCGGATTTGAACGCACGGGTCCGCGCCATCGAATCTCGTTCCAAGATTAAATCACTTGAGGGCGTGAAGGTGGCGTCGCCAACTGGGTGTGTCAATCCGTGTGTATACAGCGCCCGCGATCACACCTCGGGCGGCAGCGTTGACGCGGAATTGACGGCGCCTTTCCGGAGCGCAAAATTCCTTCGCGAGAGCGTCGCTGCGCGGTAACCTCAAAGCTGCGCATCGCGACCGTGTCCGCCAAGTCTAGAGCCTTCGTCGTCGGCATGGTACGGTCGGCGCCGACCGTCTTGCCGAGGCTCCAGTGCCAAAGATCGCGATCTCGTACCGCCATGCCGATACCGCTACGGCAGGCCGTATTCGGGATCGGCTTGTCGACCGTTATGGCAGCGAGGCAATCTTCATGGACATCGACAATATTCCGTTCGGCAAGGACTTTCGCGTCCACATCTCTGAAGCAATTGTTCAGAGTGACATCCTATTGGTCATTGTCGGTCGGGGCTGGCTCGGTGCCAGAGGCGGCAATAGAAGAATAGATGACGAGACCGATTTCGTGCGTCTCGAAGTTGAGACGGCGCTGAGCAACGCCATTCCGATTATCCCCGTCCTAGTCGGCTCGGTCAGGATGCCGCAATCCGCGCAGCTTCCCGAAAGCCTGAAGAATTTTGCGTTCCTTAATGCGGCACCAGTCGATACCGGTCGCGATTTTCATCAGCATATGGAGCGTCTGATCCGCGTGATCGATCAGATTCCGGATCGACGTGCGACGAGCCCCGCAACAAGTGGGGCGCGCAATGAAGTGGCGTCGGCAGCCGCGCCGGGACGGCGAGCCGCTATTCGTTCGGCGACGTGATCACGCCCGACAACGCCAATTATGACAGTTCGGGGATAGGCTGCACCAGCGAGGTCGGCACCTACCCGGCGAACCCTTGGGGCCTCTACGACATGCACGGCAATGTCTTGGAGTGGGTCGAGGACGACTGGCACCGAAACTACCGCGGCGCGCCGACGGATGGATCCGCCTGGAAGGATATGAGAGAGGGCCGGGACGCGCACCTTGGCGTGTTGCGCGGAGGCTCCTGGATCAACGCTTCGAGGTTCTGCCGATCAGCCGTCCGCAGCGGGGACCGCACCCGCCACCGGATCAACATATTTGGATTCCGGGTGGCTCGAACACTTTCTTAATTCTTGAACCTAGCGTCCGTAACGTCTTGGGTTCAGAGGCTGGGGGCGCGCGCCGCTTCTCTAGAATGAGGAATTCTCTTAACGTTATCGATGTATCCTTCACCCTGAGGAGCACCCACTGTTGAACGTCGCCGGCGGCAGCTCCTCAGCACAAGGGTCCCCACCATGCCCGGGATGACGATCGTCGAGAAGATCTTCGCCCGCAACAGCGGGCAAGAGCGGGTCAAGCCGGGAGACATCGTGGTTGTCGACGTCGATCTAGCGGTGATGCTCGACATGAGCTTTCTCGCCACCGAACGGCGCAACATTCTGAAAGTGCACGACCCTGATAAGATCGCCGTCGTCTTCGACCACATGGTTCCGGCGGCCGACAAGAGATCAGCCGAGGCGCACGCCTATGGCCGCGATTTTGTTCGCCGGTTTGGCATCAAGCGGTTTCACGACGTCGGTCCAGCGCAGGGCATCAGCCACGCGGTGGTGGCCGACCGCGCCTACGCTCTACCGGGGACGGTGCTGGTGTGCAGCGACTCGCATACCTGCGCCTCGGGCGCGTTCAACTGCGCAGCGCGCGGCGTCGGCGCTCCCGATCTGCTAGCCGCGGTAACTAGCGGTAAGACATGGTTCCGGGTCGGTGAGACCATCCGCTATGAGCTGAGCGGCGGGTTGCGGTCTGGTGTGTCGGCTAAGGATCTTTTTCTTCACCTCGCCGGCACCTGGGGCCATCACACCAACCAGAATGTCGAGTTCGGCGGGCCAGCGCTGCCCTGGATAGGCATCGATGCGCGGCGCACCCTGGCGGCGATGGGTGCCGAGCTCAGCGCGGAATTCGCGACCTTCGAGCCGGATGATCGGCTGATCGATTATGTGCGGGAGCGCAATCCTGCCCCCTTCGGGCCGCAATATCCGGATGCCGATGCGCGCTATGCGGAGCGTCGCGATGTGAACCTCGACCATATCCGGCCGCTGGTCGCCTTGCCGGACGCGGTGATCCGCAATTCCGTCCCGGTCGCCGAGGTCGCCGGCGTGCCGATCCAGCAGGCGTTTATCGGATCTTGTGCCAACGGCACTCTGGACGACTTGGCCGAGGCAGCACGGGTGGTCAAGGGTCGGAAAATCGCGACGGGTGTCCGCTTCCTGGTCACTCCGGCAACACAGGAGGTGTTCAACGCCGCACTCAGGTGGGGGTACGTCGCGACCCTGATGGAGGCGGGTGCGGTGGTTACGCCGGCCACCTGCGGCGCGTGCTTTGGCGGCCATATGGGCGTGCTCGGCCCCGGCGAGACCTGCATCACCGCCAGCACCCGCAATTTCAAGGGCCGCATGGGCGACCCCAGCGCCCGCATCTACATGGGCTCGGCCGCGACGGTGGCCGCGTCGGCCGTCGCCGGACACATTGCAACCGCGAGTGAGATCACCGGAGACGCGGATTGATCGCAGGCAAGGTCTGGAAATTCGGCGACGACATCAACACCGACCTGATGCTTCCCGGGCCATTGCTGTTCGGCACCGAGGAGGAGCAGAAAAGGGCTGTCTTTTCGGCCAACCGGCCTGGTTGGGTCGACCAGGTCCGTGCCGGCGACATCATTATCGGCGGGCTCAATTTCGGCATGGGGTCGAGTCGCCCGGCCGCGCGTTCGCTGCGCAATCTCGGCATTGCCGCCCTCCTCGCCGAATCGATCAACGGCCTCTTCTTCCGCAACGCCGTCAATTTCGGGCTTCTGGCCCTCGAATGCCCGGGGGTACATGCCACATTCCAGGAAGGACAGACTGCAGAGGTGTCGCTCGCGGACTTCACGGTGCGCAACCGCGACACCGGCGCGTTGCTGAAAGCGCAGCCGGTGCCGGCGATGCTGCTCGAGCTGATGACGCAAGGCGGCCTCCACCCGCACCTCGAAAGAAAAGGACTGATCGAGCCGAGGTCGGCGGGCGATTAGGCTCTGATGACCAAGCGTGCTTCGAGCGAAGTTGTAGTACGCGGAAAGAAGGGCTAGGTTGCCGCGCCGCGCCGGCCCTAATCCGTCAAACGGGGGAACTCGAAGCAATGACATATCATCTGAAGCGCAGCGTCGCAGTTGTGGCGGCTATCCTTCTTTCCGCCTGTGTCTCGCAGAGCAAATACGACGACCTCCAGGCGCAGTATCATCAGCTTCAGCAGCAAAACTCGGCACTGACCGCGCAGGTTGCTGCCGATAAGACGCAGATCTGTCGGCTGTCGGGAGCCATCAAATACACTGTGAACAGCGACTTGCTATTCCCGTCGGGTGGCTGGGAGATGAACGATCGGGGAAAGCAGATCATCGCTAATATGGCGGCGAAGTTGGCGCCGACGCAGCAGAACCACGTTCTGGTTAGCGGCTACACCGACAATAAGCCCGTCGGTCCGGCTCTGGCGCGGCAGGGCGTCACCTCAAATCAGGACCTGTCGCAAAAGCGTGCTGACAACGTGATGGCATTTCTGATCTCGCAGAGCGTCAAGCCCGATCTCATTTCAGCCAAGGGATTTGGTGACGCCGATCCGGTTGCTACGAACGACACACCACAGGGCCGCGCCCAGAATCGCCGTGTCGAGCTCTCGGTTCCCACTTCCGGCTGCTGAGGGCTTGAGGGCTGCGCCTTGCGGAGCCGAGCCCTCGGCCGACAGTGCGAATTGCAGATCCGCCTGGCTCGGCAGGAACGGCACCGGCGACCGCAACTTCAGCGAAGCGCTAATCGGTCTTCCTGATTATCGATCGCTATTTACGAGGGAGATGCGGAGCCCCGGGGCCGCCGCGTCGGGGTAGTGCGTCTTAAACCCGTATTTCTCCTGAAGCGCGGGTCCTGACCAGACTTCGGTGTAACGGCTCCTATAGTTGAAGTGAAGCGACGGCTGATTTCCGCCGTACTTGATTACTCTTGCCACCACCTGTCGGTCGGGATGATAGAAGTGATCGCCATTCGACGAGAACAGGTAATTTCGGCAATCGATAAGATTCATCAGTTCCGAGCTGAGGTTGTTCTGGCTGCCATGATGCGGGAGCTTGAATGCGTCGAGCCGAAGACGCTCCAACCCGCGTTCGCCGAGCAGTCGCTGGATGGATGCGACAAGAGTCGGTGCATAAGCATCGGCGCCGAAGAGCACAGACGCGCCGCCGAATTCAGCGAGAAATGCTATGCTCGATCCATTGGCCGCGGCCGTATCGCCGTTGAAGGGCGTGTCCGCAAGCTGGTCGACGTCGGTTGAGGTGGACGGCGTGCCCTTCAGAAACCGGCTGTAGTCGACACGCGATCCCGGTTCAAGACCGTGACGCTTCAGCTCGCGCGTCCACACCGGGGCAAGCCTGCGCAATTCCGCCGATCCTGGCGAAAGCAATGTGAGCTTCATGCCGCCGGGCAATGTACAGACGGGCAGCGCGCCACCCTCGACGACGATCGCCTCGCGCTCTCGCCATTCGTTCCATGGCAGATCGAGATCCTCGATCGCGGTCGAGAACATTTCGCCCTGTCTTGCGCCCAGCTGGCGGGAAATATGACGCCAGCCGTTGAACCACAGGTCTCGCAAGCGCAGGCCTTGCTTAGCCGCTCGCAGGAATGGCAGCGCCCCGCCAATGTGGTCGGAATCGATGTGGGACATCACGAAGAGCTCGAGTTCGCGGTTTTTCTCGGGGATCTGCCCCACCCTCCGCATGAGATGCGCCGCAGTCTGCTGAGTACCGCAGTCCACTAGCCAGCGTCGGCAATCCTTCCCGTGGCCATATTCAATCCACAGCGCGTCGCCGTGGCCGGCGGGCAGCATTTCGAGATCGAAGAAGGTGCCGGTGTGAACCGGAGCGGCCAGGGTCGCGGCCTTTCCCTTCGCGGCTCGGGACCGGCCCGCACGAGGGCCCCCAACGGCGTTCAACGCTGCATTCGTAGCGGCCGGCGGAGTATTGTCGCTCTCAGCCTTGGGTGGAGAGCCTGCCCCTTCCGGGGCGGGCGGTGGCGAGGACGGTACGACCGGCGCAGTCTTGCGTTCGAGCTTCTCGATAATCCGGCGTGCGGTTTTGATCAACTCGTCCCACGAAGGACGTGTCGTGGGGGCGCGCCCTGCAAGTTCCTTCGTGAAGCGTTCAGTCCCCCACCACTCAACATAGCGCTGGAACTGCCGCAGCGTTGAGGTGACCGGAAATTCGCTGCGGAACGGGTACATGCCCACAAGCTGCTCAGCGTAACTAAGCGCGCTTGCTTTTATTTCTTTCTGCTTTTCGGCGCACGAAGCTCCGGCAAGCCTCAATAGATAGAGCTCTGCCAGGCTCGCAAATGCATAAGCACGTTCCTCCGGGCTGTTGTGGGCGCAGTAGAGGTCAGCAGAGAATTTCGCGGTTTCCCAGCGCCCTTCATCGGGTTTTCTGCCAAGCACGGCATTGAGGCAAACGGCTTGGACTAGCACCCAGTGCAATGTCGCCACACGCTGCACCGTCGTGCCTTCCGAGCCCTCTTTAACCAGCAGCCGACGGACAGCCTCGTTATAGTCGCCCCATGCCTGTTCGAGCAGATCGAGCTGATCCCAGCCGCCCGCTCCCTGAGATGATCGCCCAGAGAGCGCGAACGCAGCTTGCGCCAAACGCTTGTTCGCACTGGCTCGCAAACCCAAGCACTCGACGGCGTATTGCCCCTCTAGCGGCAGCTGCCGCACCGCCAGTTCGACCGCGTCGTTCAGCTTAACCAGGGACTGGTCAGATTTGCCCAGCACGGCAAGATCGATTTGCTCAAGCGCGGCATCCAACGCCCGCCGACTCTGGTGATACCGCAGGAAATAAAGTTGATCACCGAGTTTGAGTGGTAATGCTTCGTACACGACAAGGCTCGCCCAGTCGTGCCAAGTCGAAGTGTATCGCGCATGCAACTCGGCCCGAAGCCGCTGCAGCAACAGCAAGGGATGTTCGCCCCATAGCAGTCCCTGGTATATCGTCTCCGCCAGCGGCACAGATCCTTCCTTGCTCAACGGGAACTGCGAGGCCACCACGAGGGGGATGCCGGCTTGGTGCAGCGCGTGAGCGAAGCTTGCACCCGGTATCGAAACTGTCCCGATGTTGCCGCTATCGCAGCTGGCGACGGTCACCACCGTGGGACGGTGAATCGAATCGCGTCCGACTGACGTCAATGCGCTGCAAAACCTTTCGCCGGAAACGACGTCCGGCTCCGCGTCATACTGCCCGCGAAGCACCAGCCCGTACGAATCGGGTGACGACCGATACTGATCACCATGCGCGACTATGTGAACGTGCGTGTATTTGGTTTGGTGACACTCACGCAACACCTCCTCGAGCGTCGGGTCCTCGAGGATTGTCAGCAGCTCGCCGATTTGTTGGCGCCTATCATCTTTTGATTTAAGCTCGCCCGGATACCGGAACGGGTCGATCGCAGTGAGCAGAGCGTCGCGGTGTTCCTTGAAGGGTACGCGATCTGGATCGCTGGAAATGAAGAGAATACGCGGCTTGCTCGGCCAGACAACCCCTTCGGCGGACACGGTACGGATGTTGCGGGTTACGCAAACCGGAGGCCGGGTCTGAATCGCCAGCCAGCTTTCCGCGGTAGCGCCCGGACCCACCGGCGCCTTGGCGAGCTCGAAAGGTAGATGGGCAAGCTCGGATGCCGACAGCGTGAGGCGCAAATGGACAATCGTGGTCGACTTGTTCGGGTCGCCCGTCAACGCGCCCGGTAATCCCGGCACCGATCCCAAGACCTTCCCCATATCGACGCCAATCTCGTGCAACATCGCCAGCCGATCGCCGGCGTCGCCTGTCTCGTAACGCAGCTCCTTGAGACGCCGTTCGAATGCCGCATGCTCGTATGGCACGGTAACCACACCGGCGCCGGCATCGCCGCACACCGCGAGGTATTGCGTCAGCGGCGACAGAAGCTGGTTGTGCGGCGGGCCCGCACGCAGGAACTCCACCGTCACCGTGCGGATCTGGATTTCGTCCATCGTAGCCGACCCTCAAGCGGAGGCACCGGCTTCGGATCGCCGGGCGCTTGATTGTCTATCCGCATCGGGTTCTCCAGCAACCATTCTCTCTGCCAGCGGCTGCCGGTTGATGTTCCTTGGGCACGTTTTCGGCAAGCTGCCGGTCACTCCCGGTGCGGCCACACTTTTCGGGTTGGAGTACGTCGGTGCGCCATTTTTGAGCCCAGATCGAGGTGTACTCTCAGGGACATCTCGCCGCCGGAAAATCGTACTTTTCGCTCCCTGCTGCCTCCCTCAGAGCCGGGTTTCGCCTCCCTGCAGGGCTCCCTCAGCACCGGGCCGGGTAGGTTGTATCAAGCCTCTGATATAGAATGGCTTATTTCCATCTTGTGGGATAGCTTGAGGGGTGAATCGGAGTTTTTTCCCTGAGAGCAGGGATGCCGGATTTGGCGATCAGCCTTTCGGGCGACGGCGTGACCCCGGGCGAGTCCTATCTCGAGGACACGCCGGTGCTGCGGTCGCACGCCGGTACCCAGCCCGACCTGTTCCTTCGGTGGAACGGGATCCCGGCCGCCACGGTCGACGTCGTCGTTTACCTACACGGCTTCTCGCAGTTGGGTAGCGCGATGCCCCTCGCCGAGAAGGTAGCGAGCAGCGGTCTCGATCTGTCCGGTCGGAAGCGCCCGACCATCGCGATGCTCCCCCGCGGCAACTGGCTGCGCTATACCTGGTGCGACTTCCCGGCCCTGCTTATGGTCGGGATCGATCGGCTGGTGGAGTACGGCTTGCGGAGGTTTGGCCAGGCGATGGGCCGCGGGACGCTCGCGATGGACCGCTTTATTCTCGCCGCCCATTCGGGCGGCGGCATGCCGGCCGTCGACATGATCGCCGGGGCGCGACACCCGCCCGACGAACTTTTTGTGTTTGACGGCCTCTATGGCCGCGATCCCAGTCGTGGCGACCCGATGCAGGGTCTCGAGACGATCGACCGCTGGCTCGGCGAGCGGTTGGCACGGGAGCCGGAGCGCGAGGCGGCGCTACGGGTGATCTATATCGAGCAGCAGACTGGCCCATTCTCCCGTAAGGTCGGAGAGCTGATCTCCGGCCATTTGGCGAACGTCGAGCCGGCCGTGGCTGCGGTGCTCCGGCACCGTTATCGGGTCGAAGTGTCGCGGGTCCAGCATTCGCGGATCGCGCGGCGCTGCCTGCCCGAGCTGCTGGCCGGGTCTGACGTCGAGTTTGATTGGTCGCGGTGAACAGGAGCGCAATATGACCTACTACCACATCCGGGTCGAACCGCTTTCAACGGCGCTGGGTGCCGAGATCGGCGGCGTCGACTTGTCGGCACCGCCCCCCGAGCCCGCGCTGGCCGAGATCCGCCATGCCTTTGGCGAGCACGGCGTGATTTTCTTCCGCGACCAGAAGCTAACGCCAGAGCAGCACCTCGCCTTTGCCCGGCGCTTCGGCGGTATCGACGTCAACCGTTTCTTCGCCGCCGTGCCCGGCTATCCGATGATCGCCGAGGTGCGCAAGGAGCCGGAGCAGCGCCGCAACATCGGCAATGGCTGGCACACCGACCACAGCTATGATTTGGCCCCGGCGATGGGTTCGATGCTCTATGCCCGCGAGGTGCCGACGACCGGAGGCGACACATTGTTCGCCAGCATGCACGCCGCGTACGATGCGTTGTCCGACGGGCTCAAAGCGATCCTCGAAAGGTTGAGAGCATTCCATTCGAGCCGTCACGTCTTTGGTGTCGAAGCCGATGCCCGGCGTGGCGACCTCCGGGGTCGCATCGGCAATCCGGAGTTCGCCACCCAGGACGCGATCCATCCCGTCGTCATTAGTCACCCGGAAACCGGCCGCAGGGCGCTCTATGTCAACCCCGGTTTTCGCGGTAGGGACGACCATTACTGGCCGCCCCCCGCACAGATCCGGACTCGCCCGACTAAGGCATCCGGCTCCTACCTTGGGTGTCTGACGTCAAAGCGCTCGTCGGGCCAAGGATGAAGGATGCGCGGCGGGGGAAGCCAGTCAGCGACCAACTTCGTCATGCGTTCCCATGTGAACCCGCCCTTCTCGCTGCGCCGCCGGAGCGTTCGCCGCCAGAGGTCGGTCACATAATGCCGGAACGCCGAGAGCGCCCGGCTATTGCTCGGGACCGCGTAGTAGGCGAAGTGGCCAGCCACGACCTGCCTCAGCCATTTCCCCTGCTCCGGGATCGGCTGATGCATTCGACGTCGTAGCTCCGCCTTAATGTCCCTCAGCTTTCCCTGCATGCGGTCGCGCCGGGTCTTCCGTTGAAGCTGGAAGTTGCCGCGGCGAGATCGACCACAGATAAAGGTGAAGCCCAAGAACGTGAAGGTTCCCGGCTTTCCAAGCCCGCGCAGCTTGCGATCGTTCGCAGCGAAGCGGCCGAACTCAATCAAGCGGGTCTTGTCCGGGTGGAGCGACAGTGCAAATTCCTCAAGCCTGTCACGCATCGCATCAAGGAAGCGACGTGCGTCGCCCTCATGCTCAAAGCCGATCACCAGATCGTCGGCATATCGCACGACGATCATGTCGCCCCGGGCCTCCCGCCGTCGCCAGCGCTCAGCCCAAAGGTCGAAGCAGTAATGCAGGTAGATATTGGCGAGGATCGGCGAAATCACCGATCCTTG
>Ga0187846_10000104_pt1 | contig 48381 bp, 42 predicted proteins | sample TC_taG_FD_161473 | JGI IMG/M metagenome (GOLD analysis project Ga0187846, IMG submission 161473) | Biofilm microbial communities from the roof of an iron ore cave, State of Minas Gerais, Brazil - TC_06 Biofilm (v2) | ecosystem: Environmental > Terrestrial > Deep subsurface > Cave > Wall biofilm... | reverse complement strand
GCGAGGCGCTGATTGGCGAGCCGGTGGGGGTGAACGAAACTGAGAGCGGCGATTGGCTGGTGCACTTTGCCGATGTCGAGCTCGGTTACATCGATCTCGCCCAGCGCCGTCTCGCCCGCCGACCTTTCCGAGCGACGCCAAAGCCTGTGGATTTGCTGGACAGCGCTGGTGCGCTGCCCACAACTCCACAGGCACCACAACCACCGCTTGGTGGATAAAGATGGATGAAAAATGTCACCCATCTATCCGGTCCAATCTGTCACCCCTCAATCCGTTTGCACAACCCGCGTCAGCGGGAGGGTGAGAGGCCTCAGAGCCCCAGCACGGCTTTGGTCAGGATGTTCTTCTGGATCTCGTTGGTCCCGCCGTAGATCGAGGCGGCACGCAGGAACAGATAGCTTTTGGTCGCCTCGCTTGCCCAGGCGGGTCCTAGCTCCGGCTCGTTGCTGAGCGCCTCCAACTCCTGCGCCCAATCGGGCATTGCGAGCGGGCCGCCGACATCCATCGCCAGTTCCGTCGTCGCCTGCAAGAGTTCCGTCCCCTTGATCTTCAGCGCCGAGGACAAGGGGTCGGGTTTGCCGGCCTCCTTTTTTGCGTAGGCAGAGACGACACGGAACTGGGTGATCTCGAGTGCCTTGATGTCGGTTTCGAGCTGGGCGACACGCAGGCGAAAGGCCGGGTCGTCGATCAGCGGCTTGCCGTTGGCGCGCATTTCGTGTGCCGCCTCTTTGGCGAATTTGACCCGCTCCTTCGATTTGCCGAGCCGCGCGATCCCGGTGCGCTCGTGGCCGAGGAGGTATTTCGCAACGTCCCAGCCGCGATTTTCCTCGCCGACGCGCATCTCGACCGGCACCTTGACGTCGTCGAAAAATACCTCGTTCAGATGATGGCTGCCGTCGATCGAGACGATCGGCCGGACCGTAATTCCCGGCGTGGTCATGTCGATCAGCAGGAACGAGATGCCTTCCTGGCGTTTTTTCGCCGCGGGATCGGTGCGGACCAGGCAGAAGCACCAATCGGCGTGGTGCGCCGTCGAGGTCCAGATCTTCTGGCCGTTGACGATGTAATGATCGCCGTCGCGCTTCGCCGCGGTCTTCAGCGCGGCGAGATCGGATCCTGCGCCGGGCTCGGAGAAACCCTGGCACCACCAGTCGTCGATGTTGGCGGCGCGCGGCAAAAAGCGACGCTTCTGCTCATCGGTGCCGAATTGGATCAGCACCGGGCCGATCATAGTGATGTTGAACGACGAGACCTCGGGCGCGGGCGCCAGCTGGTTTTCCTCGAGAAAGATCATGCGCTGCACCGGCGTCCAACCGGGTCCGCCATATTCCTTTGGCCAGTTGAAAGCGGCCCAGCCGCGCTGGTTGAGAATGCGTTGCCAGCGCACTGTATCCTCTTTGCGGGGCGCGTAGCCGAGCCGCATGCGCTCGCGGACGTCGTCCGGCAAATGGCCTCGGATGAAGGCCCTGAGCTCGTCGCGGAACGCCAGCTCGTCGGAGGTGAGGCGCAGATCCATGACCGATCTCCTCTATTCTCGGCCATCATACAGCGTGGCGAGCCACTCGGACAGGCAGGCTTCCCCGCTACGCGCCGCTTGCGGTGCGAAGCGCTTAGTGTCGCGCCGCAATGCTGCGGGCGAAATCCCTCGTGCAGCAGCGATCTCGACGGCGTGTCCGATTAGCCAACGCTCGAAACCGAGGTCGGTGATTTCAGGATGGAATTGGCAGGCGAGCGCGTAATGCCCGAAGCTGAACGCCTGGTTCGGGCAGATTTCGGTCGAGGCGAGAAGCTCCGCCCCTTCTGGCAGGTCGAAGGTGTCGCCATGCCAGTGCAGCACCGGCACCCCGGCGAGATGGCGTAACGGCCCGGCCCGGCCCGGTTCGCTGATTTGCAGCTCGCTCCAGCCGATCTCTTTCGCAGACGCGGGATAGACCCGTGCGCCGAGCGCGCGCGCCATCAGCTGCGCGCCGAGGCAGATCCCAAGCGTCGGCTGCGCAGCGGCGAGCCGTCGCTCGAGCAGTGCGAGTTCGTAGCCGAGAAAAGGGTAGTCGAGTTCCTGATAAGCCCCGAGCGGGCCGCCCAGCACGATCAGCAGATCGGGCGCCAACGGATCGACCCCACTAACATCGTCGGTTCCGATATCGCAATAGCGGAGGTCATAGCCATGGCGGCGCAATACGTCGTCAAATGCTCCGAGGTCCTCGAAGTAGACGTGTCGGATTGCGACAGCCGTCCTGCTCACTGAGACGACCTCACCCCGCCTTCAGCGACTTCCAATCGACGCCTTTCTCAAACACGGCGGCGGCGCGGTAGATCGACTCTTCATCAAAGGCCTTGGCCACCAGCATCATGCCGACCGGCAGGCCGTCGACGAGGCCGCAGGGGAGACTCATCGCCGGATGGTGCGTGCAGTCGAACTGCGCCGTGTTGGCCAGCATCTCGAAGGCGCGTTGCAGGATCTGTGCGACCGGCGCATTGGCCTCGGGCAGTGGTGTGGCCACTATCGGCACCGTTGGCATCAATAGCAGGTCGTAGCGCGTAAGCACTTCGTCATAGGCGCGGCGCAAGCGGCGCACCAAGTTCTGCGCCTTTGCGTAATAATGGCCGCGGTAGCGCGTCACCATGTAATGGCCAAGCAGCATCGTGTTTTTGAGGCTGTCGGAAAGCTCGTCCGCTCGGCTCCGCCACGCGCTGTGGAAATCCAGCATCGAAGTGATGTAGAGCCCCTGCCAGTTGAAGCCAAAGCCGTTACCCAGCATCATCTGCATTGTGGCGCCCTCGGCAGCCACCGGCAGCCAGATCGCCGAGCCGGCCCGATGCATCGGGATCGACACCGTCTCGATGCTCGCGTCCAATCCTCTGAACCGGTCGGCGGCTTCGCGAACGATCGTATCGACCTGCGACAATGATTGTGGATGGCCGAAGCCTTCCTCAATCACAGCAATCCGAAGCCCCGCGCCGCCCCGGCCCAACGACTCGCGATAAGGCTTGGCTACGGCGCCGCCATATTGCCGCGGGTCGAGCCCATCGGGCCCGGCCAACACTTCCAGTAGCAGCGCATTGTCCTCGACCGTTGCGGTCATCGGGCCGGTATGATCGAGTGTCAGCTCGATCGGCATGATGCCGGTATAGGGTATGAGACCATGCGTCGGCTTAATCCCGTAGATGCCGCAGAACGACGCCGGGATGCGGATCGAGCCGCCCTGATCGCCGCCCAATGCCATCGGCACCTCGCCCGACGCCACCACAGCGGCGCTGCCGGAGGAAGACCCGCCGGCCGAATAGCCGACCCGGTGCGGGTTGTGCACCGGGCCGCCAGCGCTGGTATGGCTGCCGCCCGAGAAGCAGAAATACTCGCATACCGTCTTGCCGGTGATCGTGCCGCCGGCATCGAGAATGCGGGTCACGACGGTCGCGTCGACATCCGGCACATAGCCCTCCATCGTCGAGGCGCCGTTCATCATCGGCACGCCCGCGAGGCAGATATTATCCTTCAGGGCGATTTTCTTGCCGCGGAGCTTGCCGGCGGCAGCGCCTTGCACCTCGGTCCTGACGTACCAGGCGCCGTGCCGGTTCTCCTCGGGTGCTGGGCGCCGGCCGGGTAGGCGCGGATAGGCGACCGATGGCAGCTCGTCCGGCATCCGATCGAGCTGGTTGTACGCCTCGAAGCTTGGCAGCAGGCTTTCGCGATGCGCGGCGAGATCGGCATCGGTAAAGCTAAAGCCGAGCTCCGCAGCTACCTCGCCCAGCTGTTCCAGTGTCGGGACCTTGACGGTGTTCAGGGACATCGTGGTTCCTCCGCTTCAGCTACGGTATGCCGACGTCGCTCGCCCTCACCCGCGAAGGCGCGAGCGCAGGCGCTCAGCGATCTCGGCGATATGGCCGGGATCAAACCGCCGATCGCTGCTGCTGTCACGGCTCCAATTCATCGGAAGATTGTCGCCCGTCCGCCGCGGCAAGACGTGGATGTGCACATGCAACACTGACTGACCGGCGGCTTTGCCATTCGCCTGCGTCAGGTTGATCCCTCCGGGGCGGAGCACCTCGTTGACGGCGTGCGCCACTTTGGCGGCGGTCGACGCGACTGTGCCAAAATCAGACGGCGGCATATCGAACGCGTTCTCGAAATGCGCCTTGGGGATGACTAGGCAATGTCCGTCATTGGCGGGATTGATGTCCATGAACGCAAGGGTTGCCTCGTCCTGATAAATTTCCTCGCACGTAGCGGTTCCTGCGGCGATCTGGCAGAAGATGCAGTCGCTGACACTCATGCCACCATTCCTTTTGCTCCGGCAGGTTCGCCTGCCGCGCGAACCTAGGCGGCGGCGAGCGAGATCCCGAGCGCCTCGAGGTCCGGGGCGACGCGGTTGGTCAACACCCCGACCTTGCGCATGTTGCGGACCAGACCGGCATGAAGATCGCGTCGGAAGAACTTGCGGAAGGCCGTCTCGTCTCCGCCTGCGGCCCGCTGGCGCCGAAGCTGCCGGATCTCCTCGATCTCGGCGCGATCAAACCCCATGTCCTCATACGCCCCGAGCGGGAAAATCCCGCGCAGGGTCCGGTTTAGTGCCCAGACCGCGAAGTCCTCCATCTCGCGCCGCTCGCTCCCCGTAGCCTCTTCGACCACCGCCGGCAGTGACAGCATGCTGAAGCCCATGTGCCGCGCTTCATCTTGCAGGATGCGCCGGCAGATCACCCGCAATACCTCGTCCTTCGACGACTCGGCGAGCATCCGGAACAACGACACGGCGAAGGTCTCGGCAACAAGCTGCAGCCCGATCGTTTTCAGGTACCAGGCCGAGGTGCCGAGCAGAGTGTCGAAAATTTCCCTGACGTTGCCGGCGAGCGGATAACTCTCACCGTCGAGACGCAGTGCCAGGTAGCGGTGCAGCACTTCGTTGTGCCGGCCTTCATCGACCACCTGGGTCGCCTGGAACAATTTGGCATCCTGGCCGTGCACGTTTTCGACGAGCTGGCTGCACACCAGCATCGCGCCATGCTCGCCATGCATCAGCGTCGAAAGACGCCACCGGCTGACATAGCGGTTGAGCTCGACCCGCTGGCCTGGCGACAGGCGGTCCCAAAATTTCGTGCCGTGGATGTCGACGAGATCATCGGCGATCAGGCCGCCATCGCCCTCGAGCGCCCGACCCCAGTCGATGTCGGTCGCCGCGTTCCACTGATCGATCTTGGCCTGCTCGTAGAGCCGCCGCATGTCGGCATGCTCGCTGTCGTAATCATGCCGAAAATAGGCGGTATTGCTGGTCTCGATCTGGTGTCCGCTCTCCATCGGGAGCCTCCGTGATGCCCGAACGCCGGGACATTGGTGCATTATACCCGACCGGCGGACAGAACGATAGGAGACCGACATGGCCGACCGACACACCGTGACGGCGTATATCGACTACAAAAGCCCTTATGCCTACTTGGCGAAGGATCTCGCCTACGAGCTCGAGCGCGACTTTGGGGCTCATGTCGATTGGCTGCCCTACGTTCTCGACATTCCGAGCTTTTTGGGCTCCGCCCGGGTCGACGGCAGCGGGAGAGTGATCGAGGAGCAGCGCAACCCGCACCAATGGCGGCGGGTTCGCTACAGCTATATGGACTGCCGCCGGCAAGCCCGAAGGCGCGGTCTGGTGATCCGTGGCCCGCAGAAGATCTGGGACTCGAGCCTCGCCGCAATCGGCATGCTCTACGCCAAGCGCCAGGGAAGCGAGGTGCTGCGGCGCTATCATGATCTGACCTTCGAGCGCTTCTGGAAACGCGAGCTCGACATTGAGGACCCCGATGTGATCGGCGCCGTGCTCGAAGAGACCGGCGCCGCCACCGCGGGCTTCGCGAGCTATGTGGCGGGGGAGGGGAGGGCGGAGCTGGAGCGGATCTGTCGCGCCGCCGAGGCGAACGGCGTCTTCGGGGTGCCGAGCTTTGTCGTTGATGGCGAGCTCTTCTGGGGCCGCGAACACCTGCCCGACATCCGCGGGATGCTCGCAGCATGAGCCGCGAGAGTTGTGCACGCCGGAAGGCGACCCTATCATCCTTTAGGGAGACGTGAAGGAGCCTCGATGGTTCAGATCGCCGCGCCGAAGACGCTGCAGGCCACCCTCACTTATTTTGTCGACACGGAAACGATGCCGGTCACCTTGGTCGGTGTCCCAGGGGGCAGGGACCAGCGCGTCGGTGGCGGCACCTCAGAGCCTCGCAGCGTCACGTTGCATAACGGCCGGATCGAGGTCGACGATTTTGTTTTGGAGCGCAACGGGTTTCGCTTTGTCGATCACGACACCAGGGTCGTCGATTTCTTTGACGAGGACGAAGTGCGCCGGGTTTATTACCCGGAGATGCAGGCGCTGGTGAAGGCCGAGACCGGCGCTGCCCGCGTTGAGGTATTCGACCACACCTTGCGCACCGCCGATGACGAGCTGCGCGAGACCCACAAGATCCGCGAGGTTGTGCGTCGCGTCCACAATGACTACACCGAATGGTCGGGACCGCAACGGGTGCGCACTTTTTTGCCGCAAGAGGCGGACGAACTGCTGCACCGTCGTTTCGCCGTCATCCAGGTATGGCGGCCGATCCGTCATCCGGTCGAAAGCTGGCCGCTGGCGATCGCCGATGCGCAGAGCATCTCGCCCGGGAGCCTGGTGGTGACCGAGCGGCGCTATCCCGACCGCATCGGCCAGACCTATGGGATCACCTACGATCCCCGGCACCGCTGGTACTGGTTCCCGCGCATGCAGCCCAGCGAGGCGCTGGTTTTCAAGACCTACGAGTCGCAGAAGGCGGGCCGCGCCCGGTGGACCGCGCACACGGCCTTTGACGACCCGACGACGGCACCGGGCGCGCGGCCGCGCGAAAGCATCGAGATCCGCACGCTCGCCTTTTTCTGATCCCTTCCGCTTTCTCGCCGACTATCGGAACGAGCTTATCTCGTCCCGATCTGGGCGGGCTCCGGGCCGCACCCGACGCACTTGGCCAGGATGAAGGTCACCTTGCCGGTGTCGTCGTCGGCCACGAACTTTACCGGGACACCCCGACCGTCGAGCCAAACGGTGTACTTGGTACTGCCGTCGATCTCGAATTTAACGACCGAGACCGTCGCGCCATCGATTTTTACTGTCGTCTCCTGCCCGCTGCCGATGCGCACCTGCTCGAGTTTGCCCGAATCGGGGCGCATCATCGTGTTGGAAGAAAGAAAGTTGTTTGACCACGGATTGGCAGGATGAACCGACGCGGGAGCAGTGATCGTGCCCTGCGACGAGGTGATGACAAAACCGTTGCCGCGCGCCTCGCCTTTAACCTCGACCGGGCCGTTGCCCTTGTCGGTCACACCATGAAACGAAACCAGCCGGTTGCCCTGCCAGCGCTCGGTACGCGCAGCATCCTCGCGGTACATCCGCACGCCCAGCATGCTCACCTCGAAATGCGCCCGAGTCTGGACGGTCGTACCGTCCCGGCTCGGCTCGACCGTGTTGCTGTAGGTGCCGATGTCGCCAAAGGTCGAGTGCGAAACTCGATAGATGAATTCGGCCGGGGTCTCCGCGAGGGCGGTGCCGGCGATAAGAGCGCAGGCAAGGACGCCTCCAATTGCGGCGCTTGTCAGGACGCGGATGAACAGCGGCGCAGAGCGCATGCTGCGGTTCCCCTCGGTCATGTCTTCCCCCTCGCCAAGCGCCGAACTCTCCGTCCTAACCCGGCGAAAACTGAGCAACGATACCGCCCGGCCTCCGGCCATTCAAGTCAAGAAGATCGAGCCGAAGGAGGCGGTCGCTGTTTCGACGGTGGAGCCGCGGATTGATCGCGAACGTCCCTGGCGATTTCCTTTTGCCGGTCGAATTCCTCTCGCCGGCGCCGGATCTCGTCAGCCGATAAACGCTCGATGTTGGAATAGTCGAGCTTCCACGCAGAAACCTCGCTCCAGCGCAGCGGCGATTGCACGGTGGTGCGCGCCGCCGGTGCGGATCCAAGGACGCGTAGGGCGAGCTCCAAGGTAAAGGCCTGGGATTGCGGGTCGTTCGGGCGTCCCGCGGCGTTGCCCAGCGGGAAATCGCTGAATAGAAAGCGCGGCACGCCGACAAATTCGACGATGTCTTTGGCGCACCCCATCACGACAGTGGCGATACCGTTCTCCTCCAAATGGCGGGCGGCCAGACTCACGGTCTGGTGGCACACCGGTCAATTGGCAACGAGAACAGCGATATCGGTGCCGTCGGCGCGGCAGCGTGCCAGGAGCTCCGGGCAGTCCTGTTCGAGTGTCGTGCGGTGGCTGCGGTTCGTCGGCGTACCGTGAAAGCGGGGTGCCACCTTGCCGATCCGCCCCGCCGCAGCGCAGCGCCGCAATTGCCGCAGCGGAAACCAGGTATTGCTGTCCTCGGCCGTCGTGTGAATGCGGTCGATCGCGAGATGGGAAATCCGCAGATCGGGATCGATGGCGCTGTCTCCGGAATAAACCCTGTAGAACTTGGCGGCGGCGTTGTAGGGGGCTCCCGGACCCTGATCGCCTTTGTCAGGCTGGTACGGAGCCGCGGTGGTGATCAACGCGGCGCGACACTCGGCGAGCGGCTTTTTGAGCGGCTGGAACGGTACCTCGGCGTAATGCGCCCAGCGATAGGGCGTGCCATAGCCGAGCGCCAGATAATAGTCGCGGATCCGCTGCATATAGGGGATCGGCGCATCCTCTTCGGGAGCGAACCCGAGGTCGTGCTCGGCTTGGCTCATCTCATTCCTCCTCTTCCGGCTGACGCACTCTCATGATCGTCGATGGGCGGCTTGCCCTGTGCGACGCGAAGGAAGCAATATCGTAGCATCTGCCCAAATGAGGGGAGGGACACGTATGCCCACCGCGGTCGAAGACAAGGATGCGATAAGGGAAGTGCTGGCGGAGTACTGCTTCCGCCTGGATGACGCCCGGTTTGCCGAGATGGCGGCTCTGTTCACCGAAGACGGCACTTGGGACACGGCATTCGGCAAGGCGACCGGCCGGGCCGCGATCGCCGAATTGGCGAGCAGCCTGCGCACTCGCGGCGAGCAACTACGGCCGCGCGCGGTGCACCTGGTGACCAACATCGCGATTGCGCTCGACGACGCGCGCGCCCATGTGCGTTCCAATTGGATGGTGATGCAGAACAGCCCGCAGGGACCGCGCGTCGGCTCGGGCGGCGCCTATATCGACGAGATGGTCAGAGCGGACGGGCGGTGGCTATTCCGCCACCGCAGGATCGACCGCTTCATCGCCCCTTGAGCTTTGAGGCTGCCGCGCCCCCCGCGCCTCGGCGGTTGCCGCCCGGCAGGACGGCTAGAATGCGACCATGCCCATCCAGAACATCGTCTTGTCGCCGACCTCGACGTCGTATTTGCGAACGAAGTCTAGTCTGCCGTCACCGGCGATCCGGAAGACGGCGAGGCTCGCCGGTACGGTGCGCAAGGCTGAGCCGTCCCTTACCTGGAGCGGCATGATGTGCGCGGCGACCAGCAGACGGCCGCTCGGGTCGATGTGAAAAGTCCGGCAGTGAATGCCATGGGTATCGACGTGCTGGACCAAGCTCGGCTCGCCAGTCGCCTGGTCGATCGAATACACCGCGAAATTATTTTCTCCACCGGCAAAGACTTGCTTGCCCTCGAATCCGATCGTCGTCGAGGCGCGATTGACCGCATAGACGAAGCAGCCGTTCGGATGCACGTGAACGGTGCCGGCGATCTGCCGTCCCCGGAGATTGCCGGGCTCAGCCAAGGTGTCTTTGCGGAAGACGCGAGCCGATGACAGCGTGTCACCGGAAAACTCGAACATGTCGAGCCTGTTTTGCCGCTCCAGCGAAACGTAGATCCAGGGCCTCGTCGGGTGGAAGTCGAGATGGCGCGGGCCAAAACCGTAGCCGCCGCTCGGAGCAACCGAAGTTTCCTTGGTCAGCTGCCCTTGCCGGTAGGCGAAGACCTTTAGCGCGCCCGGCTCTTCCGGTTTGCCGGGAGCGGCGTCATGGCCGCGGGTAACGAGAATTACTGCGCCATTGTCCAACCTGACGCGCACCTGATGGGCGTAGATGCCGGGGTCGATCGGTTCGGGCTGCGTGACCTCTGCGCCCCGGCGTCGAGTCGGCGTTGATCCGATAGACCCGAAGGCCGCTCGGATTACTGAACGCGACCAGCAGATGCTCGGAGGGAATGTCGCTGGTCATGTGGATCGGGCGGGTCGGCGGCGGGATTGCATCGCCATGCGGCGTCAGCGCCCCCGACCCTGGATCAATACGGAACGCGCTAACGTGATGCTTGTCGCCGGCCGGCCCCAGCCCGGATGCGCTGTTGCTCGTCGCAACATAGAGATACCGCCCCGAAGTATGCGGCCACGCGTAATGGACGTTCGCCGGCAAAGTGACGGCGCCTCGTTTGCTCAATGTGGCGTCGTCAACGTCGATATCGTATTGCGTGAGCTCTGGCCCGATACTGGCGTAAAGCGCTAGTTTGTTTGGGCCGGTGTGGCCTGATGCAGATCTAGGCATGGCAGCGGCCCCCTGTAGACGAAAGCTGATCGCGTCAGCATCCGACATGCCGGCCGGCGCGTCCAGCGCTGAAACGGGTAGCCGATGATCAGACAGTTGCCCTTCGTTCTTGTTTTCGCTGCTCTTGGCGCAACACTGCAGGCCAGGGGGTCGGAACCGGAGGTGACGCCGGTCATCCGCTTTGGCGATCCTGCCGATATGGCGCGAGCCGCGGTCGAGAACGGACGCCTCTCGGTGGTTACCGGAGCACATGTCAACAGTGGTGGTGCAGCAGTCCGGATCGATTTTGCGACTTCCGACCGGGGAGAGCTGACGATCCGTATTGTCGAAGAGTCCGCCGATTGGTCGGGCGTACGAGCGCTGGCGATCCCAATAGAAAATCCGACGGCAGAGCCGATCGACCTGCTCGTAAGAGTCGAGGACGACGCGCACGCCGACCAAGACGGAAGCTCATTGACCGGCCGCGCGCGGGTTCGCCCGGCCGAGACCGTGGTGCTGATTTTACCTTTGCGAACCACGGATGCTCTGTCCATGGGCATGCGCGCGGGGCCTCCCCCCGAGGTCCCCCGCCTGGACGCCGCAGTCCGCGTGATCGGCGGGGAGAGCGGCGCGATCGACCGGCGTCACGTGAGCAGACTTCATTTGATGCTGCTCGGCCTTTCACCGGGGCGCAGCGTGATCTTTGGAGATCCCGGCATTCTCCGGGGAGCCGATACCGGCTTAGAAGTCTACCGGTCGATCGTCGATGGCTTTGGGCAATACAGCCGGGCGCGCTGGGATGGGAAAATCGGCTCGGACGAGGAGCTGCAAAGCATCCGCCTGCGGGAAGAACAGGAGGCGCTAGAGAGGCTTCGGCCAGCCCTGGGATTGGATCGCTATGGCGGGCTGCTAAAGGGTCCCGATTTTGGTGCGACCGGGTTCTTTCGGACCGAGCGGCGAGATGGCCGTTGGTGGCTCGTCACCCCCGAGGGCAACGGGTTTTTCTCACTTGGCATCGACGTCGTGAGCCCGAATGTCGGTGCGACGTTTGTCGAGGGACGAGAGTTCATGTTCGCCGGGCTGCCCGAGCCGGGCGACCCTCTGGCGGTGCATTACGGCTATGCGGACGAACGCCTGGGCCTCCCGGCCCAGCGCGGCCGGCTATACGACCACGGGCGGACTTTCGACTTCTACGCGGCCAATCTGCAGAGGAAATACGGGCCGGAATACCTGACGGCCTGGCGCCAGACGGCTCTCGAGCGGCTCCGGGCATGGGGGTTCAACACGATCGGCAACTGGAGCGAGCCTCGGCTGCTCGAGCGCCACGAGATGCCCTATGTCGTGCCGATCCACCTCTACGGAAATTTTACGAGGGTCAGCAGCGGGTCGGATTGGTGGGGAAAGATGCCGGATCCCTTCGATCCGACGTTTGCCGCCGCAGTCGACGAACTTGTCGCAGAAGCGGCATCAACCTACCGGGACGACCCCTATCTTATCGGCTATTTCGTCGACAACGAACTGGCCTGGGGCATTGGCAGTGCCGCGGATCCGCAGCTTCGCTATGGTCTTGCAGTGGAGACGCTACGGCTTGGGGCAGCCAGCCCGGCAAAACGGGCATTTGCCGCTCAGCTGAGCGAGAAATATCGGGATGTCGAGAATTTTGCCACCGCGTGGGATATCACTGTACGCTCGTGGGATGAGCTTACTGGAGTGCGATTGATACCATCGTCGTCGGTCCTCGCCAAGCCGACGGTCATCGACGATCTTCGGGCATTCACTGCACGTTTCGCCGAGACCTATTTTCGCATCATCGCCGACGCGGTCCGGCGCCACGACCCGCACCATCTTTACCTGGGCAGCCGCTTCCAGGCGCGCACGCCTGAGGCGGTCTCGGCGTGCGCAAAATACTGCGACGTCGTGAGCTTCAACGTCTATCGCGAGGATCTCGCCGGTGAAGAATGGATGCGTTTTCACGCGCTGGGGAAGCCGGCGCTGATCGGCGAGTTTCAGTTCGGCTCTAGCGATACTGGATTATTCTGGCCGGGGCTGTTTGACGTCGCCGTCGAGGGGGAGCGCGGCCCCGCCTATGCGGCCTATTTGCGCTCGGCGCTTGTGAACCCGGATATCGTCGGCTGCCACTGGTTTCAATATGTCGACGAACCGCTGACCGGCCGCCTGCTCGACGGCGAGAACGGGCACATGGGTTTCGTCTCGGTCGCCGATGTCCCCTATTCCGGTCTCGTATCCGCGGCGCGCGAGGCCAACCTCAACCTGCTGAAGTCATTGCAGTGAAAGGCGTCGAGACGTTTAATCCGATATTCCTGCGGAAGAACTTTTCCGGCGCGTGCTTTGAGATGCGCGGGGGCGCCCCTCAGCATGAGGCGCATCCTGGGGATATTAAGAATTCAGGGGTTTTTCAACATTGGGTATGGCGGGAGTCTCCTCGGCGAACCGCGCCCTCGCCCGCTCGCCGCGCACGAAGGCGGCAAAGGTCTGGGAGAGCATCGGCTCGTCCGGCATGACCTTGGCCGCGCCATGCTCGGCGAGCTTGTCCACGACGAACTGGACGAGCTCGTCCGATGTCATGGCATTCAGTTCGGCGCGCTGGCCGACTGTCGGTTACGTCCCCATCCAAATCCTGCGGCAGGCCTGGGCGGAATACCGCGACGAGGAAACTGCCAGGTCAGGCAAGCTAGCGATATGTATATCGTGCTATCCGTCAAAATCTTGCTATGCTAGCAGCCTGAGCCGCACTAAGGCTGCCATCTGGCGAATCTCGGTCAAGACAAGGGAGTGATATCGATTTCGCAAAAATCAACGATCTTGTCGCTTGCATTTTGGGCGAGCATGGTATCCGGGCTCACCATGAACGGCGCAATCGCTGCATCCCAGGATGCGCCGCCTTCCGCCTCGCCCGCGGCCTCCACCCAGGCGCCCGAACAAATGTCTCCGGATGAAGCCGCTCGCCGCAAAGCCTGGAGCACGGAGATGTCGCGGCATCCATTACCGAAGACCGGGTGCTTCAACGCCGCCTACCCGACCATCGAGTGGAAAGAGGTGCCATGCGGGGCTCCGCCGCCGTACCACAACCAGCCCAGGCGCCCAGGAGGCAATGCCGACTTCGTGGGAGGCACACTTGGCGACTTCTCGGCCGTGTCGTCGGCCTTGATATCGTCGGCTGTAGGGTCGTTCTTGAGCGTGAACGGCGCAACCAGCGTGACCGGCAACGCCGCAGGCACTTCGACCGCCCATCCCAACGTGTTTATGTTCCAGATCAACACGCAACTCTTCACTGACGCTCCCGCCTGCAATCACGTTGCAGGATGCCGGGGTTGGCAGCAATTCCTGTTTTCGCAGACCCAGTGCGGGGCCCCTTGGACCCGGCCAGCAGTCCGTCGTGTCTGGCTCCACAGCTTGTGTGTTCATGGAGTACTGGCTCTTTGGCTTCGGGCCGACATGCCCGGCGGCGCAGCCCTTGCCCGGTCTGAACTGGCAATCCGACGGCGCTGGCAATTGCGTTTTCAACGGCCCCTCCACCTACGTGCCTCCGCAGACGGTCGCCAATCTGGCCGGTCTGACGTTCACGGCCACGGCCACGGCGGGCGGTCAGGATCAGGCCGTTTTAACGACGAGCAGCGGCAATATCTCCGCCGCGAGTCAGGACAGCGTGCTCTCTCTGAACCAGTTTTGGAACACCGCCGAGTTCAACGTCTTCGGCGACTGTTGCTCGAGCGTGACGAACTTCAGCAACCCAACGACGCTCGTGGTTAGGACGAGCCTCACCGACGGGTCTTCGAATGCGCCGACCTGCGGGACGTTTAGCTTCACCGGCGAACAGAACAATCTCACGCTGGCGCCGACCGGGACTCCTCTTTGCTGTCCCAACGGCGGAGCGTCACCGGCCATTGAATTCATGGAGTCGAACGACGCCGGCCGCACGGCGATCTGTGGACACACCGGGCTCGAAGGTCATCCGGACGACATCACGACGATCAGCCCAGTGATACTCGCGCCCGCCGATATCACGACGATCAGCCCAGTGATATTCGCACCCGCCGATATTATCACAATCGCGAACGATCATTATTAGGCTGATCCAGATGCCGTCGCACTACGCAAGAGCACTGGACACCACCGAACCAAATCAGAAGGAGGAGAAGATCATGAACGTGTGGCGACTCAATCCAGCCTATCACTTACGTAAGATCTTGGCGGGGGCGGTGGTCAGCGCGTGGGCCCTAGCGTCTCCAGCGCCCGCATTGGCGGGGGGGCGTTCCCCGGGTTCTTATGTAACCCAGATCTAGTCGCCGTTTTTCCCGGAAGGTTCATCTCCGTCCACTGCACTCCGGGTGACGAATCAATTGCATGGTTCGCAATCGGCATCGTCAATCCCGACTCTAGCCGCGTACTGAGCCTCGCCGCGACCGCCGTGGCAGCCAGACGGACACTCTCCATCACTTACGATCCAAACGACCCCAGTGGCCCTGCGTTTGGTTGCATCGTCGCAAACAATTGTCTGCCGTTGCAGGGTGTAATGATGAACCGAGATTAGAAACCGGGGTGGCCGATGCCAGTTAAGACCGGCCGAGGTTGCGTCGTTGCGTCTCAAGCCTTGCGTCAGAATTCTACATCAGAAACGTCCGACGTTTTCGATGTTCGCGATTTGATGAAAATCTCTTGGTTTTGCAACAGTCGCAGGGTACCATGGTTCATGGTTGATGAAACGGTCCTTGCAGCTATTAGTTACTTGTTTCCCATTATTCTGATTTCAAGATTGACGAAAGGATTTCCAGGATACCTGACGACAGCATCCGGCGAGGCTTTCTCCTGAGAGAATGGATTAGGTCTTAACAGGGTCACGATTTTTACGGTTTTTTGAGCTTCGTTTTTTGCGTCTGCCAAAAGACGTTTATTCCACCACGAAGATCTTCGGCGGTTGATTTGAAAGAGATAGAATCGTCATCGTGAGATGCACCGAATTCAACCGTTACAGGTTCTAGCGTATGTTTGTCACCAGATAAAACATTTATTGACACTGTACATACACTCATACCATCATCGCAAGTGTTGTTTCCGTATTTCCATCTGGATGTATTTGCTTAAGAAATATCTCGTCCTGAGGAAGCTGCGAGCGGCCGTCTCGAAGGACGCGGGAGGCTGATCCGGCCTGCCGGTGCGACGGGCTATTCCCTTCGCCAGTAATCACTCAATAGCCGGCAACGACCGCAGATAGACGATCAATGCCGCCATGTCGTCGCCGGCGATATTTTGGTATGCGGCAAACGGCATTGGCGGGAACAGTTTGTGGCCGTCGGGTGCGACGCCGGTGCGGATTGCCTGCTCGATCTCGGCATCGCTCCAATCGCCAAGCCCGCTCGGCGTGAGGTTCGCCGAAACCGATATGCCCCAAGGACCGTGGAACTCTTTGCCGCCGGCCCCAAGTCGGGCGGATTCACCCGGGCGCGGCGGCTCGGTGTGGCAGTCCATGCAGCGGGCCGCCGGGCCGGCCAGATACTTGCCGTAGGCGATCTGGTCCTCCTTGGGCGGCATATCGATGTGCCCGACCGGAGGGCCCCAGCTGGCCGGTAATGGTGTGTCGTAGTGTGACTCGGCGGTGATCGAATTGTGGACTGGCGGGACGCTGCGCAAATAGGCAACGATCGCCTTGACGTCCTCGTCCGCCAAGTATCGATAGAATCGTGACGGCATCGCCGGACCGAGTAACTTGCCGTCCGGCCGCCGACCTTCGCGGATCGCCAGTGCTATCTGATCGTCGGTCCACTTGCCGATGCCGCTTTCAGGATCGGGCGTTATATTGGGGGTGACCGCAGTGAAATCAGCATGTTTGATAATCTCGCCGCCGGCGAACTTTTTATCCTTTAGAGGACCGCTCGGCCCCCTTGGCGTATGACAGTTGCCGCAACCGGCGAGCGTCTCGACGAGGTAGCGGCCGCGTTCAAGTTGGGTCTCGGCACGGCTCGGCGCGGCCAGCAAGGCGAGCAATAACGCGATGGTGACAAATACCTGTCCCATTGGTTCCTTTCTCCGGGATTACGGATGTTGCTGTCAGCGCGACGAAGTGGTGCCACGCGGCACCGCGGCCTTCGGAAGGGCGAGGAGTAGTGCCGGGGTGCTCTGAGTCCGGCTTTGGGCCCGCGCCAGCTTTGCTAATTTAGATAATTTATATCAGATCAATCCGAATTAGACAATTAATATTTTAGCAAATTCGCATATGTCCGCGGTGCATCGCGGCGAGCCGCCTTCCGCGGACGGCTCGACTTGTGCTAGACCTGCGATTGGTTAATCAAGGCTCGGCCGGCGAGGCGCGGAGTTCCGCTATGGGTGTTGCCTACCACGCGCACGCGCGCTTTCTCGACCGGCAGGGCCAAAGGATTACGGTGCCGGCACCGGTCGATCCGCAGACCCCGACGGCGCCGTGGTGGTTCGACTGGATTGCAATGAACGCCGGCGCGCTGCGGCGCGCTGGTTTTACTGCGATCCTTTATCCGCCGGTGTGCAAAACCCAATCCGGTCATTTCAATACCGGCGACGGGTACGGGGTTTACGACCAATACGATATCGGCTCAAAGAACCAGATGGGCTCGGTCGAGACCCGTTTTGGCAACCGCGAGCAGTTGCAGCGCTCGATAGCGATCGCGCATGCCTGCGGCCTTGACGTCTATATAGACGTGGTGTTGCACCAGCTGATCGGGGGCAATAACGGGGTCTACCGATATTTGGGCGCAAATGGCGCTGCGGGCATCGGCCGTTTCCCGAAGAATCCAGGGTGCTTCCGCGGCTCCCCGCCGCGCCGCCCGGAGGATCCGGTGCCCGTACCGGCGGACGATTTTGCCTTTGGCGACGAATTCGTGTATGTCAATTGCGAGCCGCCGGGCTACACGATCAATGGAATGATCGATTTCGGTGACTGGCTGACCCGCTCCCTCGACTGCCAAGGCTACCGGGTCGACGACACCAAGGGAATGGCGGTCGCCTTTGTCAAGCAATGGATGAATGCCAAGGCGATGACCGGCCGGTTTTGCGTCAGCGAATATTTCGACGGCAGCCCGCAGAACCTCTATGGCTGGGCGGAGAGCGCGATGGGCGGCCGCTCCGTCGTATTCGATTTCGCGACGCATTTCGGACTACAAGGCATGTGCGACGACGCCGGCTTCGACATGCGCCGGCTCGACGGCCTCGGCTACAGCGCTCTCGACCCGCTGCATTCGGCGACCTTTGTCGACAACCCGGATACCGACCTGTCGCCGGGCGAGCAGGTCGGTAGCAATAAGTTGCTCGCCTATGCTTTTATCTTGACGACCGAGGGCTACCCGTTCGTCTATCACAAAGATTACAGCACCGAGCCCGGCTGCTATGGGCTGAAGCCATGGATCGACAATCTGGTCTGGATCCACGAGAATTTGGCATCTGGCAATACGCTCACGCGTTATGCCGACCCGAATGTGTTTGTCCATGAGCGCTTGGGCCAGCCAGGGCTATTGACGGCGATCAGCAAGGACCCTTGGAGCCGGCACGCAATCACCTGTTCGACCAATTTCGGCGCGAATGTTGTTCTGCACGACTACACCGGCCGGCATCCGGACATCCGGACCGACGGTGAGGGACGCGCGACCTTCACCGTTCCGAGCAATGCCTTCGGCAGCGGCCAGAGCTATCTCTGCTTCTCGCGCACCGGCTTTGGCGCGGCGCCGGTGCTCCGGCCGCGAAGCACGACACAGGTCTTCTTTGGCGCCGGCGATTTGGACGTCGCTCCAGCGCGGGACGGCGAGGCGATCGTCGGACGAATTTGGGTGGCTGAAGATACGCGGATTGCCGCCGAGTTCCGCAGCCCGCTCGACCCCTGGCCGCAGCGCGCTTCTCTTGCCGTAGAGTTGCTCGATCCTGCCGGGACGTCTCTCGTCTCGGCGCGAGTGGCGTCGGGGACGGCCGCACTGCAAACGACGGCTCGTCGGGACGGCTGGCACACCATCAAGACTGCCGGGGCGGGCCTTCCCCGCGCGAGCGGCGCCCCCTTTGAGTTGAGCGTGACGTACACTGGGACACAGGAGCTCTCCCTCCGATGAGCATTTCCGTGCTGACACGCGGCTATACCAACGGCCGCGATGGCGCAAACCTACAGGAAAGCGTGCTGACGGCCGCAGCGGTCCGCACCCGCGGCATCAGGCGGCTATTCGCTTTGCCATTGCCCGGGGATCGCCGCGGTGCCGAAGCGCAGCCCCTGATCGTGCCCGCAGTCGCCTTGCCTGGCGGGCACACGCGCGATCTGGTCTTGATCGCGACAATGGCGAACCAGGTTTTCGCGTTCGATGCCAATGACGGCACCCCGATTTGGCAGCGCGCGCTCGGGACGCCGATCACCAGCTCGAGCCGGATCGACGAGCACCCGATCAACGATCATTGGGGCATTCTTTCGACTCCGGTTGTGGATGCCGCAGCCGGCGTGATGTACGCCTGCGCGTGGATGAGCCCGGACGGTTCATTCACCGGAGCAGCGCATTGGCTTCATGCGCTGAGCATCGTCGATGGGCATGCCGTACATCCGCCGCTAAATCTTGGGGGCGCCACCTATGACCCGGGCCACGGTCAGCAGGTGCAGACATTCGCCTCCGCCACCCGCAAGCAGCGCGCCTCGCTGCTTCTAGTCTCCGGGACGGTGTTTCTCGCCTTCGGCTCGCTCTTCGAGACGAACCGGGACAGCCGAGGCTGGATCATCGCTTGCGACACCAGCACGTGGCAGATCTCGGCGGCGTGGGCGGGTGCGGCGAAGGGCTTTGGCGCCGGAATCTGGCAGGCAGGGTCCGGCCTGGTCGCCGATCGCGATGGTTTCATCTATTGCATGACCGGCAATGGAACTTTCGACGCGGTAACCGATTGGGCGGAGAGCTTTCTAAGGCTCCGCTACACTCCGCCGGCCGGACGCCGGAGAGGCTCGATCGTGGTCGTCGACTGGTGGACGCCATGGACCGACGATGGCCGCTCCGGCCTAGACCCGTCGGGTGACGAGTACACAATACCGACCCCAAGCAACCGGCGCGTCTATACGATCGACGATAAAGCCGGGTGGGACGATATGGATCTCGGCTCCGGCGGGCCGGTGCTGATCGAGGACCTCGGTTATATTGCCGGCGCCGGCAAAGACGGCATCCTGTTCGTCGTCAAGATCAACGAGATGGGCAAGACTCAGCCGGGCGATCTCGACCATCCGGCCGGCAACTACGCCAAGCTCGCGGCGCCGCCGATCTGGTTCACCTTCTATCCCGGACCGCAGGTCAGTGCCGCGCCAAACGACATATCGACGCTAAACCAGCATTTTTTTCAGCGCACGCATCATCAACACGCCGCGCCGATCTATTGGCACGGCTCCGAGCACGGCAACATGCTGTTCTGTTGGGGAGAGAACGGAAATTTGCGCGCCTGGAGCGTGGCCGCGAACGGTGTCGCGACCTATCTCGCCTGCAGTGCCGAAGTTGCCTCGGCCCAGTCCGAAGAGCAGTTCGGCGGGATGCCCGGCGGCATGATGTGCCTGTCGGCCGACGGTGCGGTGCTGAACACTGCCGTGCTGTGGGCCTGCATTCCCTACCTCGATGCGAATACCGCGGTCAGCCCGGGCCGTCTGCTCGCCTATGACGCGACCGCGTTCGGCGCCTTCGGCGACGACAGCAAGCAGCTTCGTGTGTTGTGGGACAGCCAGGACTGGAACCTCCCGTTCAGTTTCTGCAAGTTCACGCCGCCGGTTGTCGCCAACGGCAAGCTCTACGTCCCGACCTACGATGCGCGCGTCGACGTTTATGGGCTCGCCTAGAGGTGGCGCAAACCGCGTCGCCGGGATCAAATTCCCGCCAGGGAATTCGATCGCGTCTTCATTCCCTGAGGCTTCCCTGATAAGCGCGTTCCCCGTTCCCTGATAGGCCGAATTAATACTCTGTTCGATCTGCCAGGGAATTTGGGATGTGAGTGGTTGACAAAAGTGGTGAACTCGGCGGCGCTGGGCCATTTTTTAGGCCCGAATCGGAGGTTTCGCTGTATTTGGCGGTCGATGCGGCTTGGTTGCGGTTACATTCCCGTGGAGCGGGGCGGGCGATGAGGAGGGCTCATGTACGCGCTGGACGGGCGGGTCGGGCTGGTCACCGGGGGCGGCGGCGGGATCGGGCGCGCGATCGCGCGCCGGCTCGCGCTCGACGGGATGGCAGTCGCGGTGCTCGACCGCGACGACGGCGCCGCGCAAACCGTCGCGGCCGAGATCGACGGCTTGGCGGTCACGGCTGATGTGACCGAGCCCGAGCAGGTTGGCCGCGCTGTCGACACGATCCTCGGCCGTCTCGAGAAGATCGACCTGCTGGTCAACAATGCCGGGGTCGCCTGGATGGGCCCGGCGCTCGACACGCCGCTCGAGTCGCTGCAGGCGATGTTGCGGGTCAATGTCGAAGGCACCTTTATTGTCACCCGAGCGGTGCTGCCCCATTTGATCGCACGCCGCACGGGATCTGTCGTCAATCTCGCCTCGTGGGCCGGGAAGACCGGCCCGGCATACTTTGCCTGCTATAGCGCCAGCAAGTTCGCCGTGATCGGCTTGACCCAGGCATTGGCGCGCGAGATGGCGCCGCACGGCATCCGGGTCAACGCAATCTGCCCGGGTATCGTCGTCGACACGGCGATGCGCGCCGCAATCGAGGGGCAACAGCGCCGCTACGGGCTTCCGGAAACCGATGAGCGGGCGAAGTCGATCCCGATCGGCCGCGTCTCGGTGCCCGATGACGTGGCGCGGATCGCGGCCTTTCTCGCATCGGACGAATCGGCCTATATGACCGGCGAATCGATCAACCTCTCCGGCGGTCTGCTGATGGATTAAGGAGGAGGAGCATGGCAAATCCAACCTATAACGCGGCGCTGATCGTCGGCGCCGGTCGCGGTCTGAGCGCGTCCCTCGCCCGCCTCTTCGCCAGCGAGGGTCTCCGAGTGGCGCTTGCGGCGCGCGATGCCGAAAAGCTCGCCCCGCTGTGCGCCGAGACCGGCGCCAAGGCCTTTGCTTGCGACGCTGTCGTTCCCGATCAGGTGGCTCGGCTGTTCCGAGATGTGGAGGCGGCGTTGGGTGCGCCCGATGTCGTCGTCTACAACGCCAGCGCACGTGCCCGCGGCCCAGTGGCCGAGCTGGTTCCGGCCGAGGTCGAGCGGGCGATCATGGTCAGTGCGTTCGGCGGCTTCCTCGTCGCTCGCGAAGCGGCGAGCCGCATGGTGCCCAAAGCGCACGGGGCGATCCTGTTCACCGGGGCGTCCGCGAGCGTTAAGGGCTATCCGCTTTCCGCGCCGTTCGCGATGGGTAAGTTCGCGCTGCGCGGCCTGGCGCAGAGCATGGCGCGCGAACTCGCCCCGCAAGGCATTCACGTCGCGCACTTTGTCATTGACGGGGCGATCCGCAACCCGGGCCGGGTCGAGCCGCCGGATCGGCCCGACAGCTTGCTCGACCCAGACGCGATCGCCGCCGCCTACCTGAATGTGCTGCGCCAGCCGCGCTCGGCCTGGACCTGGGAGATCGAGTTGCGGCCGTGGGTCGAGCGGTTCTGAGGCAACGGGAGCCCAATTCCGCAGCCGCCAAGTCTTCGGTCGCAGTCCGCCCGAGAGGTCACGGGCTCTGGGTCTGGAGCGCCTTCGCACTCTTGCTGGCGCTATCGGCGGTGCCGGTGTTTTCCACGGTCCTACCGCCGCTGGTGGATTACCCGAACCATCTGGCTCGCATGCATCTCCTGGCCGAGGGCGGCGATGCATTCTACACCGTGCACTGGGCTGTGCTGCCCAATCTGGCCGAGGATCTGATCGTTCCACCGCTTGCGCACGTGCTTCCGCTGGACATCGCGGGCAAGCTGTTCCTGGTAATGATCTTCGCGCTGATGGCCGGCGGGACGATGTGGCTCAATCGCGTCACCACCGGAGCTTGGCGGATATGGCCGCTGCTCGGCTTCCTCTTCCTCTACAACCGCATCTTGCTGTGGGGCTTTGTCAACTACCTCTTTGGGATTGGTGTTGCGCTCGGTGGCACGGCGTTGTGGCTGGCGCTGGAGAGGCGGCGTTGGTGGCTCAGGATGCTTTCGTCGTCGCTCGTGGCGTTCGCTTGTTTCCTCAGTCATATCGCAGCCTTCGGCGTCTACACGCTGGTGATCCTCGGCGTCGAAGCGTTGCCGGCTACGGGCGAGTTTCGCGGCCGCGAATGGCCAGCCCTCGCCCGCAGGATCGCGATTGCCGTGCCACAATTCGTCGCTCCCGCGGCGCTCTTACTCGACCTTCAGCGTAGCTGGCCAAGCGGGATGATCAGTTCCGCCGGGCTCTGGCGCAAGGCCGATCTGCTCTTCAGCGTGTTCGACAACTACAATCGTGCATTCGACCTCGCCTGTTTTGCCTTGTTCCTCGCCCTTATCGGCTGGCTGGTATGGACACGACGGTTCGGCGTGGGTCCGCGCTTGGCGTCGGCGGCGGGGATCGTCTTTACGGCCTATCTGTTGCTGCCCAGCCAGATATACGGCGGCTCGGGTGCCGATCACCGGCTACCGATCGCGTTTTTTTTGCTGCTCGTGGCCGCGAGCGTGCCGCGCTTTGCCAGCCGGCAAACCGCTGCCGCGGTCGGGATGGCGGCGGCATCGATCCTGGTCATCCGCCTGGGCGTGATCGAGCACGTTTGGCGCAAAGCCGACCGGATTTATGCAGCGGATCTTGCCGGCATTGATGCACTGCCTCGGGGCAGCAAGCTTGCGATCGCCCAACCGCCGCACCTCTTCCACGTCGTGCCGGTTCCGGAGGTCCATCTCCCGGTCTTGGCGATCCCGCGCCGCGAAGCTTTTGTGCCGGCCCTCTTCGCTATTCCGGGCCAGCAGCCGGTGACGCTGAAGCCGGCCTTCGCCGCGCTTGCCGAAGCAGCGCAGCCACAACGCCTATGGACCATCCTGGCAGACGGCCTCGCTGCGGGCCGGGAACCTCTACCCGCGCTGCTCGAACACTACGATTTCGTCGCGTTCACCGACTACCGACCAATCCAGTTGCCGTCGAACCGATGTTTGGCGTCGTTTTTTGTACAGCCGACCTTTCAGATTTTCCGGGTCGTCCACGATCTCGACTGCGCCGACCCTTCCGGCTAGGCGCCTCGGGATCACGATCGGCGGCAGAGCGGACCCCACGACAGTATCCCCTGCCATCGCCGCTCGCCCGCATGCGCTGGATAGGGCCACGCCGCAAGCGGGCGCCATCCGTCGGCGCCTTGGCGGAGCAGAACCGCCTGCGCAGGGGGCAAGTCCTCCCAGCCCTCGGGCACGCACGATATCAGGGCGAGGCGATAGCCCAATCGGGCCGCCTCGTCGAGCGTGGCGGGATCGGCGGTGTTACGGCGCAGCAGTTCGAGCCCTCGGCGGCGCGGCGGTGTGTCGGCGAGAACGCCGGCGATCATCGTGGCAACACTGTCGTTGTCACCGGGCAGCAGCAGCGCCAAGCGGTCCCCATCCACCAGGTAGGACTTCAGGTTGGTGGCGAGGCCCCGTACGAGCGGCTGCGGCATGTCCAAGTCGAAGCGCAGGCGGTAGGCATACCCGAGGGGCGCCAGCACCGCAGTCACCAGCGCGAGACAGCCGACTGCGCGTGCCCGCCCTGCGACCAGCCAGTGTCCGATTCCGAGATCACGTACCGCAAGTGCCAGCGCGAGCACCAGCACAAGCGCGAGATGGGTGTTGTAGCGAAAAAAAGAATGCGCCTCGATGCTCATCTCGCCTGGAAACAGCCCGACATAGGACAGCAAGAGGAAGCTGTTGTAGAGCGCAAGCAAAAACGCAAGATAGGTCAGTAGTCTGGTTGTGCGGGTCCAACCCTGCCGCCTAAGCAGCACCGGCAAAGCAACCAAGGCCGCCGCAGCGCAGCCAAAGTAGACGGTCTTCCCTGCGACCACTTGGCTGGCGCTCGCTACAATCTCGGGAACCTTCGCCCAATTCCATTGCGCAAAAGGCAAGGGCTTCAGTTCGTCGACACCGGCAACCGACACTTGATAGCGCCAAAGGGCGTAGAGTCCGAGCGCGGGCAGTATTGCAAGACCCACCAGCCGCAGCATGTCGCGGAGCGATGGCTCGTTCTCCGCCCAACTCATCAGAGCAGCAGCCCCGGCGCTGGCTGCGACCAATCCCAGTCCCGATTGCTTTGCATTGACCATCGCGGCAAGTATCAGCCCGACCCCCGGCAATGCGCCGGAGAGCCGGCGGCCGGCCGCCATCTCGCTTTGCGCCGACACGAAAAGCCAGGCGCTCATTGCTGCCGTGGCCGCGAGCGCGGTTTCGCCATAGGCTGAAAGGTGAAAGCGCGGCACGAAGCCCGGATTTAGCAAGGTCACGAGAAGCACGCCGCCAGCAAGAGCACCCCAGGCGGGGACGGTATCTATGGTGCGGAGCGGCATGGCGACGGCCCGTGCGACGAGAAGTCCGACAGTGAGCAGGAGCAGAGCATTGATCAGCGACATGCCGTTCGCCGGATAATTCGGCCAGATAAGGCCACCGAGATAGCTTAGGAACTGCGTATTGTATGGTGCTGCAGGCAGATACGAATTGCTTGGCGGCAAGGCTGCTGTCGGCAGCCGACCCCAGTCGACGAGATAAAACGCATTCGGCAGTAGGTTTAGCCAAGTATCCGGTTGGGACGGTTGAATAGGCGCCATAACGAGCCAGAAAGGCAGCGTCACGATCATGACCCGTCCAAGGGTCGCCCACGTGATTAGGCTCGGCCGGCGATCTGGCAGGGCCAGCACACAAAGCGCCACGAGAGCAAAACCCGCCGCAGGGATGGCCAGACTGAGCGGGACAACTACACCCCACGCAGTAAGCACGATGCAAAGCAAGCCCCATCCGACGCCGATTTGTATCTCGGGCGGCATGCGACGGCCGACGAATATGGTACCTGCCAGCATCAGGATGACAGCCACCAACCAAGTTGCGGCAAGACCAACGAAATCCGCTGGATGGGGGAGGTATTCGGTTATCAAACGCGGATTCTGCTACTGGTCGGACCCTGTCTAAGAAATCGCGACTGTCTTAGACCTTCAGCCGCCTCAATCACCTGCGCGAAGACGCGGTCAACGGGGAGATCGTCCAACCGAGGGCTGGTCAGGACATGAATTTCACGTCCGCGCGGCGCGCATCGGCTCGGTTCGGAAGCGTCAGAAAAAAGGACGACCACTGGATGCCCCCCGGCCGCCGCGATGTGTGTGGCACCGGTGTCGTTACCAATCGTGAAAGCAGCCGCGTCGGCAAGATCGACCAAGCTAATAAGCTCGGTACGACCGACGAGATCGATCGCAGCGGGACATATCGCGCAGATTTCGGCCGCGAGCACCTCTTCGCCTGCAGCGCCGATAATGACCGGCAGAATTCCAGTCGCCTCGAACAGCCGCCGGGCCAACTCGCCATAGCGTTTCGCTGGCCAACGCTTGTCCGGATGGCGCGGCGACGAACCGGGAATCAAGATAAAGAAGCAACTCTGTTTCAGCTCGGCCGGCAGGGGCCGTGTTGATGCGGGGCACCGCGGCAGCGGCGTCGGGTGAATTCCGGCCATAAGCAGCTGCTCGGCCTGCTTGTCGATCGTGTGTTGCGGATAGCGTCCCAGATTGGCATGCGGGTGTGAGCAACGCCAGGCTATCCCAGACCATTCGGGTGGGGCGGCGGGAAGGAACAGCCAAAAGTAAAAGCTCGAACGATCCGACGTCTGAAGATCATAAACCCGATCGAAGCGACTATTGCGCAGAACGCGGCGGAGCGCGGCCCAGGCGCCGATCTCGAACAGGTTCGGTCGGCTATCGATGGCGATCTTGTCAAAGAGACCACTCTGTTGCGCGAGCCCGGCGAAAGCACGGCTCGTCAGGAGCATGACCTCGTCCTCGGCATGGTATCGCCGGATGGCCGCCGCCGGCCCAAGCGCCTGGACAAAATCTCCGAGCGCGCTCAGCTTGATGACGAGGATCTTCCGCCGCGTTGAAGACCGCCGGCGTGCGACGAGACGCGGCCGGCGTGCTGCTAGGGCATCGAGATCGACAAGATCCGAGAACTCCTCGAAGGCTTTGAATACGGCCGCGTGCTTCTCCTCTTCGCCCGCACCGATGCTGGCGAGTACGCTGTCGACGACGCGCTGCGCCAAAACCACCACCGGCGGGTCGCAAGAATCGAGCCGCATCGCATTGGCCGTCGCGAGCCCGGCAGCCGACAAGACTATCCGTGACCGAAAGCGCCACCGGATGACCGGACGGATCGCGATATGAGAGACGCAGACGGCAAGGCCGACCTCATACGGTTTGAACTGCCGGTACAGGTATGAGAGATCGCAGGCGATAGTGTAACGGCGATCTCGTCTCCGCCGCGCCTCGTTCCAGGCGAAAAACGCGTTGAGGGGCGTACCGGCGGGGAAATCGCGTGCGCATAGTGGCCGGGACGACCTACCGAGGTCGACAGTCTTCATACGACCCGACTGTCGCCGACCGCGAGCAAGCCGTCTTCCAGCAGCCGATAACGACGCGCCGCCGACGGAAAAAATGCCCAGCGACAGTCGGCGGTCCATCCGGTAGTTATCGTCGACGGCCTGGACGAACTCATCGGCAACCTTGTCGAGCTTGCGCGGAGAATGCGGGATCTGGTACGAGTTAAGAATGCCGAGCATAAAGCGCGCCGCCGCCTCCTAACAGAGCAGCAGGCTCTCGTAAATACCCGGCGCGTGTTCAGAAATAGACGATTATCACCGCTCCTTTTTGCCTCAGCATTTCTCCCGCCCCCGATGACACGGTCCATCGTCGCGGAACCATTGACGGGTGTAGAATGACCGTGCCCGCAGGCCCTCCGGCGGTCCTTGGCCAAGATCGAGAACTCGCTTCATCCGCAACGTTCCCACGAATGCCATCAAAGGCGGGGCCGGAGCTCACCATTGTCGTCCCGACACTCAACGAGCGTGACAATGTTGGCCCTCTGATCGACCGGCTCGATCGGCTGCTGGTGGGGGCAGACTGGGAAGCCGTGTTCGTCGACGACGACTCTGCCGACGACACGGCCGAACGGCTGCGGAACCTCGGCCGCGGCGATCGGCGCATCCGCTGCATCCGCCGATTCGGCCGGCGCGGTCTGAGTTCAGCCTGCATCGAAGGCATCCTATCAAGTTCAGCGCCCTACATCGCGGTCATCGACGGCGATCTTCAGCACGACGAAACCTTGCTGCCGTGCATGCTGAACATCCTGAAACAGGAGCAGACCGATATTGTGGTGGCGAGCCGATATATGGCATCGGGCGCCCCAGACGGTCTTTCTTCCAGGCGTCGCGTGTTGAGCCGGGCTGGAGTGTGGCTCGCCCGAGCGCTGCTGAAATCCGATATCACGGACCCGGTCAGCGGCTTTTTTATGATGCGGAGCGAGGTCGCAGATAAGGCTGGGGCTCGCCTGTCAGGCGTCGGGACGAAGATTCTAATCGATCTCTTGGCTTCCGTGCCGGGACCGTTATCAGCGATGGAGCTGCCATATCGGTTTCGCGGCCGAAATTCGGGGAGCAGCAAACTCGATTGGCTCACTGTGCTCGAATATTTGGCTTTGCTTGCCGAGAAGATGAGCGGGGGGTATCTCCCCTCGAAATTCCTGCTGTTTGGTGCAGTCGGGGCCAGCGGGATGGTCGTGCATCTCGTCGTGTTGCGCCTTATGCTGGTTGCGGCCGGCACGGGCTTTGTTGGTGCTCAGTCGATCGCGACGGCGGTAGCGATGGTCTGGAACTACTTTTTGAACAACACCCTAACCTATCGCGACTATCGGCTCGTCGGCTGGGCCGCGTTGCGCGGCCTCCTATCGTTCATGGCGATCTGCGGTCTCGGTGCTGTCATCAACGTCCTGGTGGCCCGTGATCTTTACGCGATGACTCAGATGTGGCTCTTTGCAGGTGCTAGCGGAGCCGCAGTCGGCGCGCTCCTCAACTATGCGCTCACTTCGATGTTTACCTGGGGGCGGCGTCTGTCGTGAGGGAGGGGTGCGTCGCACTTTCATAGGGACGCAGGTTTAGGGCATCGTAGTCCGTTTCGGGCGACGCGGGAGACCCCGATGTTCGAAGCCGAGGCCCGCTGGCTCCGTTGCGCGCTCGACGCATTCCCTTCGGAGCGCCTTACACCGCTGCTTAACCTCGGCAGCAGTTCGGTCGAAGTGCGCGAGTGTCTTCAGCCCTGGATCGAGGATCAAATATTCTTCCCGTTGCGCGCCCGAAACGTCGAGGTCCTGCACGTCGATAAGCGCGAGCTGCCGGGGGTCGATGTGCAGGCCGATCTGACCGATCCCGCCGACGTCCAGCGCTTGGGCGCACTTCGGCCACGGGCGTTGCTCTGCTGCAACCTCCTCGAGCACGTCATCGAGCCCGATCGGCTGGCCCGTCACCGCCTCGACCTAGTGGCGACCGAGGGGCTGCTCTTTTTTACGGTGCCCTCAGTTATCCTCACCACGGTGACCCGATCGACACGCTGTATCGGCCGAATCCAGCAGAGCTCGCCGAGCTCCTCGACGGCGCTCGCTTGCTGGACAGCACGATCCTGAGTACCGGGCTATCGCGTCGCGACGCAGTGCGCGAGCGGCCATGGATTTTGCTGCGTCATGTCTGGCGGTTTCCCATCCCCTTCCTGTCTTTCGAAAAGTGGAAGCGCTCGATGGCACGACTTTACTGGCTCGCAGCCGAATACCGGATTACCTGCGCGGTCTTCGAAAAGCTTTGATATACGGGATGTCGCCCGCTGTCGTGATCTGTCGTAGCGATCATCGGGAAATTTGGGACATGAATCAGACCGAGTTCAACGAGCTTGCCGGATGGGTGACGCAAGCGGGTCTAATGGGCCGCGCCGAGAGCGATTTGATGACCGGCTTCTGCCGGCGCATCGCCAAAGCCGGCGTCCCGCTCGCTCGTGCCCTCGTCGTTCTCGACACTTTGCATCCGATTTACGAAGGCCGCGCCTTTCGGTGGCGCGCCGACGTCCCGGAGACGGTCGAGGTGCTCGATTATGGGCGGACCAACGAAGGCGAAGCAGCGGAAAGCTGGCGGCGCAGCCCGTATTTTTATTTGCTTCAGTCGGGCGGAACCGAACTGCGGCGCCGCTTGGCGGCCGGCGATTCAGCTGATTTTCCCGCTATTGCACAAGCCCGTGAGGAGGGAGCTACCGATTATCTCGTGCTTGTGCACCGCTTTGCCGCCGAAGGGGTCATCGGCGAGATGGATTGCGTGTGTTCGACATGGTCCAGCGATGCGCCCGATGGCTTCAACGAGGATGCCGTCACTGCGTTGAGGCAGCTTGCACCGTTTCTCAAACTAGCACTCAAGGCTGCAGCGCTCGCACGGATGGCCGGAACGCTCGCCGAGACCTATCTCGGCCGCGACGCCGGCCGGCGGGTAATGAGCGGCCGCATAGTTCGCGGCATCGCCGAGAAAATCCGCGCAGTGCTGTGGTACAGCGATCTGCATGGTTACACCCAGATTTCCGATAATTCTCCGCCGGAGCAGATCATCCCGCTCCTGAACGATTACGCCGAAGTGGTCGTATCCGCCGTTCACGGTCATGGCGGAGATGTCCTGAAATTAATTGGCGACGGCACCCTCGCCATCTTTCCTGCCGATAATCGCGAAGAAGCTTGCCTTGGGGCGCTCTCCGCGGCAGCGCGAGTGCGCGACGGCGTCGCCGAGCTAAACAGCAAGCGCGCCGCGACCGGCTTGCCGATCACCCAGATCTATCTCGCGCTTCATGTCGGCGATGTTTTCTATGGCAACATCGGCAGCAAAGATCGTTTAGATTTCACGATAATCGGCCCGGCGGTCAACGAAGTCAGCCGGATTCTGGCGATGAGCCGGTCGGTCGAGCGCGACGTGCTGATCTCGGCGAGCTTCGCCGACGCGCTTGGCGCGGCTATGCGCCGCCGCCTGGTCTCAATCGGCCGCTATGCATTGCGCGGCGTTGCACAACCCCAGGAGCTCTTCATACCCGAGCCTGCTTTCGAAATCTCTTAATCGGGATGCTGAGGCTTTGGCTCAGCCGAGCGGATCGCCTGCGATACGCCCGAACATGCGAAAGTCGTGATAGGCGCCTTTGAACCATGCTTTTTGTGTGAGCGTGCCCTCGTGGACGAAACCCGCCTTTGTGAGAACCCGGTCAGAGGCCCCGTTGCCAGGCAAGGCCCAGGCTTCGATGCGGTGAAGCTTGAACGGGCTGTGTGCGCAAGCAACAACCGCCTGGACTGCCTCAGTCATCAGGCCGCGACCCCAAAAATCCGGGTGAGACTCGTAGCCAATCTCGTCCCAGCGCCATGCTCTGTCCATGCGGTTGATGCGGATCGCGCCGACTGGCGCTCTTGCGTTGCGATCCTCCATGATCCAGGCGCAACCCTTGCCCCATGGAACCGCCGTAACATCCAGTTCAGGATGCGGTCCGATTGCGCCCTGCTCGGAGCATCCGGGAAATTGCTGTGCCGCGTGACTGCCGCGATGGACAGTCGGCCATGGTAGAAACCCCGGTCGCTGGGATTCACGGCACGAAGATCTAGCCGTTCTGTTTTGAGGGCCGGGAAAGACTGCGTGTACCTCATGGCCGTCCTGTCTTAGCAGCGGTTTACGACCGGTCCGCGGCAGCGGTACGGTCGATACTGGGATATTGCGCTAGAAAGGCGAGAAAGTCGGCGTCTTGCTTGACTGAGACGAGATTCGTCCGGGCAACCTGTTCGTCGCGCGAGCTCGACAAGGAGATCGTGGCGTTCGACTCCCCGCTCGCGACAACGATTGGATCTACCACTGAGAAGGAGAGCGGTCATGGCGCGTGCTTATAACGTGATCGATTCGGACGGCCACATATTGGAGCCGCTCACCCTGTGGAAGGACTATCTCGATCCGGCCTATCGCGACCGCGCACCCAAGCTGGTGATCGATACGGACGGCAAAGAGCGCCTGCTGGTCGAGGAGCAGGTGCTCGGGAGTCAGCAGGGGATGGGTGGCATCGGCGGGGTCGGCGCGCGCCAGGGCGTGGTGTCCTCCGAGACGATGAAATATGAGGAAGGCCGCCCCGGCGGGTTCGACCCGCATAAGCGCATTCCGGATATGGATCTCGACGGCATCGACGCCGCTTTCCTCTATCCGAGCATGGGTCTCTTCGCCGGCGCGGTGCACGATCCAAACCTCGCCGCTGCGTTGTGCCGCGCCTACAACCGCTGGCTCGCAGATTATTGCAAGCCGTACCCGGATCGGCTGTTCGGTATCGCAATGCTGCCTATGCAGTCTCTTGAATACGCGATCCAGGAGATGAAGTTCGCACGCAAGGAACTCGCAATGCGCGGCGGTTTCCTGCGACCCAACCCGTACAACAATCGGCTGATCCACGACCCGGTATACGAGCCGTTCTGGAGTGCCGCCGAGGAATGCGATTTCTCCATCGGCTTCCACGAGGGCGGCAGCAGCGGCATGCCGACGGTCGGCATCGACCGCTTCGAGGGCCGTGCCGCCAAGCACATCATCTCGCACACGATGGAGATGATGTTGGCTTGTCTCAGCATGATCTGGGGCGGCGTTGTCGAGCGTCACCCGAAGTTACGTGTCGGGTTTCTCGAATCAGGCGGCGGCTGGGTGGCGCCGTGGCTCGACCGCATGGATCGCCATTTCGACGACCAGGGCTTCAACGATTCCGGTCTCACGACCCGGCCGAGCGAACTCTTCCGGCGCAATTGCTGGATTTCGTTCGAGCCGGTCGAGGGCAGCCTTAGGGTGCTCGCCGAATATATCGGGCCCAACAAAATCCTGTGGGCGACCGACTACCCGCACCGTGACGGCTTCTTCCCGGGCGCGCCGCAGATGATCAAGGACCGCATGGCCGGCGCCTCGCCCGAGGTTCAGCACCAGGTGCTTGCCGGCGGCGCGATGGGGTTTTACGGCCTGAACTGAGACTCGCCCGCAGCTAAAGAGGCTGGCCCGATTTACGTTCGACGGGGGGGTGTCCTCGCTGACGGCGAGCGGCGCGCTGTTCGGCGGGTCCCTGGCTGCGGGTCAAATTGAACGCGGTGTTGACCAGCGCGACATGCGAGAACGCCTGTGGGAAGTTCCCGAGCTGAAGTCCGGAGCGAGGATCGTATTCCTCGGCCAAAAGGCCGACATCGTTGCGCAACGCCAATAGGCGCTCGAACAGCTCCCGCGCCTCGGCGATGCGTCCTTGCAGAATGAAATTGTCGGCGAGCCAGAAGCTGCACGCGAGAAACGCCCCTTCACCTGGCGGCAAGCCGTCGGTGCCGGAGCCGGTGTCGTAACGGCACACGAACCCATCGGCCATCAAGCGGTGTTCGATCGCCCTCACGGTGCCGACGATCCGTGGGTCGGTAGGCGGCAGAAAGCCGACGAGGGGCAGTAAGAGCAGGCTCGCATCCAGTGCCTTCGATCCGTAAGCCTGAACAAAGCTGCCGAGGTTGGGATCGAAAGCCTTGCCGCAGACGTCCTCGTGGATCCTGTCGCGTACCTGTCGCCAGCGCTCGACCGCGTGACTGGAATTGCCACGTTGCTCGACCATCTTGACCATCCGGTCGAACGCCACCCATACCATGACCTTGGAGTGCGTAAAGTGCTGACGCGGACCGCGCACCTCCCAGATGCCCTCATCCGGTTGATCCCAGATCTTAGCCAGGTGTTTTAGAACGACGCGCGCAATCGCGTCCCCGTGTTGATTGGGAGGCAACCCATGGCTGTGAGCGTGGTAGAGGGCGTCGAGGACTTCGCCGTAGATATCGAGTTGCGTTTGGTTTACCGCGGCATTACCGATGCGGACTGGGCGTGATCCCTCAAATCCCGGCAGCCACGGAACCTCCCACTCGGTAAGCCTTCGCTCGCCGCCCATTCCATACATCACCTGGAGCTGATCGGGACTGCCCGCCACAGCGCGAAACAGCCAATCGCGCCAACTCCGCGCTTCGTCGTAGTACCCGGCATGCATCAGCGCCAGCAGGGTAAACGTGGCATCGCGCAACCAGCAATATCGATAATCCCAGTTCCGCACGCCGCCGAGCTGCTCCGGGAGCGACGTCGTCGGCGCGGCGACGATGCCGCCGGTCTGTGCATAAGTCAGTCCCTTCAGAACGACAAGCGAGCTTCTGACCTCATCTGTCCAGGGACCTGCGGATGCACACCGGTCGGACCAGCGACGCCAGAATGCCTCGGTGTCGTGCAGCGCCCGCGCCGGATCTACTGGCGGCGGCAACGGCTGGTGCGAGGGTCCGTAGCTCAGCACGAACGGGATCGTCTCGCCGGCGCTAACGGTGAACTCGCCCACTGTCTTGAGGTCCTCGCCGCGCAGCGGCGCCGGGGTACGCAGCACCACCCTCTCGGGGCCGCCGATAGCAGTTACCCCACCCTCAGGCAGGCGCTCGACCCACGGCACCACGGCACCATAGTCAAATCGCAGGATGAACTCGGTGCACGTGACGACACGCCCTCGCAACCCTCGGACCAGTCGCACGAGCTGAGGAAGACGACGGTGCGGACGCATGAAATCGACGAGCTCGATCGCGCCCGCTTCAGTCTCGAAGGTGGTCGCGAGAATTAGCGATCCGTCAAGATAGCGTCGTTCAACCCGGGCGGGAGGGCCGACCGGTCCGATCAGCCAGCGGCCGTGCCCGGACTCACCAAGCAGCGCCGCGAAGCACGCGCCTGAATCGAAGCGAGGGAGGCAAAGCCAGTCGATCGAGCCGTCTCGGCTGACCAGCGCGGCCGAGCCGCAATCACCGATCAGCGCATAATCCTCGATTCGCCGCCCCGGTGGCATCCCTCGGCTCCTGCGAAGCTCCCAGCCCGTCCCGACGTGGGAAATAGGGATAGTGCCACCGGCGGCCAGATCTTGTCACTGCCGCCAGCTGTCGGCGGCAATCTCCCGTAGCCGGGCCCTAGCCGGCTGTGCCGCTACACCTCCTCGGCACTGGCCTTTTGGGGCAGGCGATCGATCAACGCCAACCAACATACGGTATCCAATTAGGGTTTCGTCTTCGAATAAGGATGATATCCGGTGGCAGGATCCCAGTAGGGATACCCGGTTCCTGGGTACCATCCATAGTACGGGTAATCGTATGCGTAGTTATATCCAGGATAATAACTCGGATATCCGGTGTTATAGTTCCAGTAGTTTGGATAACCTCCATAATACTGGGGGCCATAATATGAATATTGTGGATTATATAGTGGCGACCCACCAAAGTTGTCGTTGGCCATGGCGGTTCCGCTGGTCAGCAGTCCAAGCCCCAATACCGTCGCTGTCACTAAAGTCCGCATAGAGACCTTCGGCTCGTGAACAGATATCTCCTTACCTAAACAAGGGCCGAGGCGGAATCGTTCACAAAGAATCTGAGAATCTCAAGAACGCACATGAAAGAAACTCGTGGTCTGAACCGTTAACGAGATGTCATCGCAGAACAACAGCTCGGGATTCGGGATGTTGGCGCAATTAAGTGCAGTTGCTGATCGTAGCTGGTTTGATTGTGGAGGTGGCGATCGAGCAGTTTCTCAGGAAATAGCGACGCAAACGACGCGCTTTCTTGGACCCTCCTGTGAGGTTGTTATCGTCGAGGGACGACTTACCTCTGTAGAGAGGCGGCTCTTCAACTCGGCCGAGTTGCCTGAGGAAGTGTCAATGTGGTGGCAAAGGTCAACTCCAGGAACCCAGCGGTCTTAGGGGCAGTTGAGCGGGCCAGGGTGTAACGACGTGAGGAGGAGATCAAGCTATGCGTCGCATGATTCGATCTTCGGGTCGGACGGGCAAAATCGCAGCCCTGTCCGTCGCCCTTTCGCTTACCATTAGTATGTTCGTGGAGAGTGCCAGCGCGGTCGCGCCTGATCCTCAGGCCGACGTCCGCGGTTTTTACGACACGCTCCTGACGACGATGAAGAATGGCCCAACTTTGGGGCAAAGCGGTCGTTACGCGAGGCTGGCTCCCGTTGTCGACCGGGTCTTTGACGTCCCTTCTATGACACGACTGGCCATTGGTCCGTCTTGGGCAACCCTCTCCGCCGCTCAGCAGCAGCAGCTGATCGACGCATTCCGGCACTATGTCGCGGCGACCTATGCGGACCGGTTCGACAGCTATTCGGGGCAGCAACTGCAGGTCACCGGCGAACGGCCATACAATGCGGACGTCATTGTCCAAACCAAGATTGTCAAATCCGATGGTGATACGACCACGCTCGACTATCTGATGCATCAGAATCAGGGTTCGTGGCAAATTTCCGACGTCTATCTCGACGGCACGATCAGCCAGCTTGCGATCCAGCGCTCGGAGTTCCACTCAATCCTCCGGCGCGAGGGGGTCGACGGCTTGGTCATGGCGTTGAACCGCAAAACCGACATGCTAAGCAAAGGCATAGCCAAGGCATCGTAAGCAAGGCGTCCTGGCGCGTCGCCATATCGAGGGAGAAGGGCGATCATGCCTGCCGCGAACCCGCCGGCCGAGCTGCAGATGACGTTGATGCTCGGTGGCGCTCGGACGGTCGGTCGCCTCGGCTTTGGCGCGATGCGCATCACCGGGCGCGGCGTGTGGGGACCTCCACCTGATGAGAGCGAAGCGATCGCACTGCTTCGGCGAGTGGCCGACAAGGGTGTGACTTTCATCGACACCGCCGACTCCTATGGCCCGGGGGTCAGCGAGACATTGATCGCCAAGGCGTTGTATCCCTATCCGGCGGGGCTCGTGATCGCGAGCAAAGGCGGGCTTACGCGCCCGGGCCCGGGCTATTGGGACGTCGACTGCCGGCCTGAACATCTGCGTCGGGCATGCACAGACAGTTTGCGGCGGTTGCGCCTTGAGCGGATCGAGCTTTATCAGCTGCATTCTGTCGATCATCGTGTGCCGATCGAGGATTCGATCGGCACACTCGTCGACCTTCAGCGAGAGGGCAAGATTCGCTATATCGGCGTTTCGAACGTGTCGGCAGCTGCGCTGTCGCGGGCGCAAAAGGTGGCGGAGATCGTGTCGGTCCAGAACAGCCATAATCTGCGGGACCGTTCGTCCGATGCCCTGATCGACATTTGCGCCGATGCCGGGATCGCATTCATCCCGTTCTACCCTCTCGCAAATGGCCGGCTCGCCAGGCCCGACTCTCCGCTCGCCGCGATAGCCGAACGCCATGATGCGACACCGGCGCAGATCGCGCTGGCATGGCAGCTCCATCGTTCGCCGGTCATGCTGCCGATTCCCGGCACCTCCTCTCTTGTGCATTTCGAGGAGAATATCGGGGCAGCGTCTATCCGCCTCAGCGCCGAAGAGCTAAGGAGCCTCGCGGCCGGCTAATCCGAGCCTCCTGCAATCCCTTCCGTCTCAAGATTTGCCGGCTTCCCGAACTGTTTAGGCATCGGCTGGGCTTGGCTGATCGCCTTTGGTGGCGCGTCGGTTACCGGCGATTTGAGCAGCGGCTCGAGCTGCGGCTCGATAGCCTTCAGCAGCTGGACGGCGATCGCGCTCGTAAAATGATAATTTCCAGCGATCGCGCCGGGGACATAGGCGGTGATCGTGCCAAAGAAATGATCGCCGATAAAGAATACGAAAGTCGCGGTGCGATCCACCACACGTTGTGAAACCAGGCTCCCGCCGGCGCCGAAGCGGTCGAGGTTGTCGCCGGTACCGGTCTTACCGCCAACCGGCAGCAGGCTTCCGTCCGCGGCGCGATAGGTGCCACGTAGCCGCGTGGCCGTTCCTTCCGCAACGACGCCTAGTAAAGCCCGGCGTACCGTCTCGGCGACCTCGGGAGCGAGAACCCGCCGTGGCTCGGGTTTGATCGCCATATCGGTTTCGTAGGGAGTGCCGGCGCCGAAATCCAGCCGTTGGAGATCCACAGTCGGCAGCCGCACTCCGTCGTTGAGAATGATCCCCATCAGATCGGCAAGCGCGCCGGGCCGATCGCCGGAGCTGCCGATGGCGGTGCCGAAGGAGGGCACGAGGTGCCCGAACGGGTAGCCCTGTCGCTGCCAATCCCGCAGAATACGATCGAATGCGTCCTCTTCCAGCAACACGCGGATCCGGACGTTCTGCTTGTGCGTGCTGTGGCTCTTGAAGAGCCAGCCATAGACCTCTTGGCGCACCGCCTCGCTCGCCACCGTCACTTCGGCTCGCGTCGCACCGGGATGATCTTGCAGATAGGCTACGAGCCACAGCTCAAGCGGATGGATGCCCGCGAGGTAACCGCGGTCCTCGAGCAAAAACCGCTCATCGTCGTACTCTCGATAGAGGTCCCAGAGATCATCGTCGCCGACCGAGCCGCGCGGCAGGTAGTGCGCCAGAAACGCGCCGAGCGCCGCCCGGTCGGCCTTCGGCCGGACCGAACGGAAAATTACGGCCAGACGCCGCGCGATCGGCCGCGTGCGACGTGCCAACTGGGCCAGTGCCTGGTCGGGCGAGAGGCCCCGGTATTCGCGATAGAAGCGGTTGAGGTATGTGCCGCCGTCCTGGTCGACAAAGCGCCGCAGATACGCCCCGCGGTCGGCGTCGCCGCGATCCGCGGACAACAGCTTCCGCCCGTCATCCTGGGCGATGTAATACCTAACAATATCGCGCATCACCCTGATGAACACATTGTTGATTGATTGGGCAAACGCTTCCTCTACGGTGGGGGACGCGGAGTTTTCCCATTTCTCGAAATTGGTAAAGGCGTGCATGCCGCCGCCGGTAAAGAATTCCTCGGGGCTGCCCGAGTAACGGCGCTGCATGGCTGCATCAAGTATCTGCTGCAGCCCACGGTTCTTCGTGCCCGCGAGGTAACCGGCAGCCCATTTTGTCAGCGGGTCCTGAGCCTTGCCCGCCGTCGCCAGGAGGTCGCCGCGCGGCGCCTGTCCCAACCGGTGGTGCAACTCCTCGACGATGTCGAGATAGGTAATCAGAGTCCGCAATTTGGCGGTTGAGCCGAGCTGTAGTTTCGCCCCCGAGTTGATGTCGAAAGGCTCGTTCAGACTATCGGCCTGGACCCTGAGATAGTTGCGGTCGGCGCCCCGCTCATAAACGACGACGCTCCAAGTCAGGCGAGCCGGATTTTCCCCGCCGAGCAGATTATGCCCGACCAGCCCACGCGATCGGACCACAGCGGGATCGCCGAGCCGAGCCAGAACGTCGATGACCCGCTTTTGGGCCGGCGTATCGATCGTTGCGTAGCCGGTCAGATCGAGCTGGTCCAGAGCGTAAAGGTCCGGCAGATGGAGGAGCGACACGAGCTTGGCGCGGATTCGATCCGTGGCCTTGTTTCCGACGAAGGAAGTCGCGGGCGGCGGCGGAACTGCCGCCCGGAAATGCAGCTCGGTGTGCAGTGCGGCGTCGCGCAACCCGGCATCGATTATACCCGCGCCAGCTAGCAGCCACAGATAATTGTCGGTCAGCGCGGCAAGCGCGTCGTGGTGCTCGATCAGGTAGTAGGCAGGCCGGCGACCTGCGAGCAGCAAGCTGAGAGCTTGGCGATAGACCTCGCCCTTGCGAGCGATTTCGGCCTTCGTTGTAGCAGGCGCGGTCAACACCCGGTTCGCCTCAGCTATTTCGGTGCCATACCAGAGCCACAGAGCGTCCGGCACCCCGATGATCTCGCCGTAGCCGGGACGCGAGGCGAGGGGCTCGGAGTTGAGATAGGCGGTGACGATCTGACGCCGGGCGGCCCTTGTATCCGGACCATCGCGGTAGGCGCGCGCCGACGCGGTGAGCATTTGGCGTAGCTTCTCGCCGACTCCCGGAGTGCGGCCTCCCGGAGAATGGCGGAACTTCTCGGTCTGAGTTGCGAGCGTGCTGGCCCCGCCTTCTCTGAACCGTCGATTCAACAAGCCGGCGGCCCGCCCGGCCACCGCGAGCGTGAAGCGGCTCCATTCGACCGCCGGATTGCGCCGCGGCTCATGCGGATCGAGCAGGTCGCGATCCTCGACGAACAGCAGGCTCTCGACAACGACCGGGGGGATCGAATGGAAATCGGCAAAGGCCCGTTCGGGGTAACTCGCCCTGTAAAGCTGGTTTCCGTCGCGGTCGAACAACCGCACCCCCGCCCGCGCCTTTTCTCCGTAAATGGCATAGCCGCCAAGGTCGACAAAGCGGGCGAGGGCATCGGACCATTCTGCCTGGCTCGCAACAGCGAAATGATGGGCGTTCAGCAACGCAATAAAGCCCGGCAGCCCGGCGTAGCCCAACCGCTCATCATAGGGTCCCCATTTCGGGAAGCGGATGGTGCGGTTCGGCCCCGGGCGGACCGCAAAGCTCATATCCCACGACAGGCTCGAAAAGAGCCGTGATTGCAGGTACGAGGTACGCGCCTCCGCTGCGAGACCCCAGCACAGTATCGACAATGCGGCGAGCGCCGCCGTCCAACCGAGCACTCGTACGACGAGGCGGAAGAGGCGGCGCTGCGGAGGCGGCCCTGAGCCCCGCCGCCCTCTGCTTTGCAGCAAACGCCCAAACGTCGCATCGACCATGGCGTGCAAACGCTGCAACCGACCCGAGCGTTCCGTTTACCGGTCAATCGCGTTTGGTGCCCAAAGACGGATCGCGCACATTGGAGATCGACGGCATCCGCAATCCGTCGTTGAGGTTGAGTCCATCCGATAAGCGAGCGCGTCGGGTCGGTCGTCGGAGCTGCCGAACACGCTGCCGTAGGAGGACACTACCTGCCCGAATGGATAGCCCTTGGTAGTTTACACCAATGCTCGCGCCGCGGCGCGATGCGGCGTACTCGCCTGGAAATGCGGGATTACCTGCTCGCCGAAGAGGCGAATGGTATTGAGCACCTCTTCGTGCAGCGCCGGGCCGACGGCACACAGTAAAATTGCTTCCTCGATTCCCAGGGCTTCGTAGAGTTCGAGAAACCGGATGCAGTCCTCGGGGGTGCCGACGCAGAACTTTGTGCCCTGCTCGCGCACCTCCTGCGGCGACGGCTCACCCGGATGCGGCCCGCTCGCGAGGCGCTGGTCGCGCGCATAGTAGCCCTGATAATCGGGCGGCACCGTGGCGGGATCATAGTCGCGCCATACCAGCCGGGCGCGCTCGCGTTGCTGCTCGATATACCAGCCGACGAGCTCGGTGCCGCGCTTGGCCACGACCTGCGGGTCCTCGTGGCAGTAGCCTGCCGTCATTAACGCGGCGCGCGGCTTGGGCCGGGCACCGTTGCTCGGAGCCGTACGCAGCGCGTCCTGATATAGCTTCATGAGCTGTTGAACGCGGTCCGGGCCGCCTTCGCTGCCGAACAGCCCGCCCATCCCGAGACCGCCGGTCAGCCGCGCCGTCTCGTCGCTGCCGCAGGCCGACCACAGCGGCGGATGCGGCTGCTGCACCGGCTTTGGCAGGACCTCGCGGCGCGGGATCTGGTAGTAGGCCCCGTCGTACGCGATTTCCTGCTGGGTCCAAATCCGCGGCAATACATCGGCGAATTCCTGCCACATGCCACGGGTGTCGCGCAGATCGGTTCCGTACGGGGTCAGCTGGTAGGGGTAGCCGGTGCGGCCGAGCCCGACATCGACGCGGCCGCGGCTCAGGATGTCGAGCGTCGCCATGCGCTGCGCGATGTGCAGCGGGTGGTGGATCGGTGCCAGCACCACGCCGACGCCGAGGCGGATCGTGCTGGTGCGCTGACTGACCGCCGCCAGGGTCAGGTCCGGAGCGCTGTTGTGCGACCACACCGGGCGGAAGTGATGCTCGGAAAACCACACGCTCTCAAAACCCTGCTGCTCGGCATAGGGGATCTGCTCCAGGGCTTCATAGATGCGTTGCGATTCGCTGGACGGGGTCCAGGGTTTGGGGACCTGGATTTGATAAAACAGACCAATTCTCATGGGACCGTCTCCTGTGGCCCTAACTCGGCGCGGGTTGTCCTGCGTCACACGACCGGGCAGCGGCCACCGTCGACATGATCGCGCAACCGGTCACATGCCACCGGTGATGACCGCGCTCTTTTCGTCCAGCCGTATGTCCATGTTGGGCCTCCGTCCCTAGGATTGCTCAAAGATTGTGGCGGCCGTCACCCCCGGCTCAGCCGATCGATCTCTTGCATGTCCTCCTCTGTCAATGCCCAACCCGCCGCGCGGACATTTGCTTCGACCTGTTCGGGCTTGGTGGCGCCGGCGATGACGCTCGCCACCTGCGGGCGCCGCGCCAGCCAGCTGACCGCGAGTTCCAGCAGCGTGTGGGCGCGCTCGATCGCGAACCCTTCGAGGCGCTCGACGATCGCCCAATTGTCGCCGGTCAGATAGCGACCCGCCGCCCGCGGCATATAGCTGAGGCGGGCACCCTCGGGCAGTGGCCTGTCGCGTTTGTATTTGCCGGTTAGCAGCCCGTTGGCGAGCGGCGCGAACGGGATCAGGCCGAGCCCGTAGGCTTGCAATACCGGCATCATTTCGCGGTCGAGCCGGCGCGAGAGCAGGCTGTACTCCTCCTGACACGAGACGAAGTGGTGCAGGCCGTGATATTTGGCCGTCCACTTCGCCTCGACGACCTGCCAGCCCGGCAGAGTCGAGCAGCCGATATAGCGAACCTTGCCCTGCCGAACGAGATCGTCGAGCGCCCGCAAGGTCTCCTCGATCGGGGTCAGCGGATCCGGCTGGTGCTGCTGGTAAAGGTCGATCCAATCGGTCTTGAGCCTTCGAAGGCTGGCCTCGACCTCGGCCATGATGTAGCGGCGCGAGGCCCCCTGAAAACGACCAGCCGCGTCCATCGGCCGGGCGAACTTGGTCGCCAGCACGATGTCCTTGCGGTGGTCGCCGAGGATCTCGCCGAGGCAGGCCTCGGAGCTGCCGCGCGGGTCCCCATAGGTGTCGGCCTCGTCGAAGAACGTGATGCCGAGGTCGAGCGCCTTGTGCACGACCTTGCGGGTCGCGGCGAGATCGATGCGGCCGCCAAAATTGTTGCAGCCGAGGCCGACCACCGAGACCTGCAGGCCGGATTTCCCGAGATTGCGCTGTTGCATCCGTTCTCCGATTTAGCTGATTGGCACCGACCCCGTCGAACACTTATCGCTCGCTGGCCATGATGATACGTTCGCCGACGACAAAGAGGGGGGAAACCGTGCTTCGAAGATGGTTTATGGCATCGGTCCTGATTGCAACCGGAGCGGTGTGGGCATTTCCGACGGCTCTGAACACGAACCCAGCCAATGCCGCAAAGGTAATAGTGCTGAGCGCCGTCGCAGTGAAGTCGGCCTTGGACGAATTCGCCGCCAACTTCGACCGCACTACTGGCGACAAGCTCACGATAAGCTACGCCACGGCGGGCGAGGTTATAAGACGAATTCGAGGAGGAGAAAGCGCTGACGTAACGATTCTGCCAAAGCCTCGTATGGACGAACTTGTGAAGGAAGGCAAAATACTTCCCGGAAGTACGGCCAATTTCGCGAGTGCAGCCGTCGGGCTGGTGGTGCACGCCGGCGCGCCGAAGCCCGATATCAGCTCGCCCGATGCGCTAAAGCGTTCGTTGCTGGCCGCCAAATCCATCTCCTACGCCGACCCGGCAAAAGGCGGCGTCAGCGGCACTCATTTTGCCGGCGTGCTCGAACGTCTCGGCATTGCCGATGAAATGAAGGCAAAGACCAAGCTGGTGCCGGGGCCCGAGGCACCCGATCTCGCTGCCCGGGGCGAGGTCGAGATCGCTGTCACGATGGTTCCGGAAATTCTCCCGGTGCCGGGTGTCGATTTGGTCGGTCCGTTGCCGCAGGAACTCCAGAACAAAACAGACTTTGCCTATGTCGCGGGCATCTTAGCCGGAACCAAGCAACCTGCTGCCGGGAAGGCCTCGATCCAGTTCATTTCCGGCCCGGCGGCCGCGAATGTCATAAAATCCAAAGGCCTCGACCCCGGCTAAAATATTGTCTTCAGTCGGCGAAGGCCGCGAAGATTTCGTCGAGTGCCGTCAGCTGGTTGCCGTTGATCGAGTTGGGCACGAGCACCGGCGTGTTGAGACCGGCAGCGTACCACTCGCCGAGCCGGTCGCGAACCTTTGCGGCCGATCCATAAAGCGTCGCGTCGGCGATCCAGCGGCCGGTCAGATATTTCGGAATATCGTCGCGGCGATTTTGCTCGAGGGCCAGCTCGATCGCATTCATCTCCTCACCGTACCCGGCTTCCTTCCAGTAGTTGCGGTAGTTCGGCAGCAGAACGTAGCGCACGAGCCGGCGGCGATGCAGCGCCAACGCCGCGCCTTCGTCCTCGGTGATGCAGACCGGCAGCATGTTGCCGATCAAGAAATTCGGATCGGCGCGTTTTGCCGGCGGGATAACTGACAAAGAATCCGCCAGGTGCGACAGGCTGGCATTGGCGAACAGCACGCCTTGGGCAATCTCTGCGGCAAGCGCCACCATGCGCTTGCGCAATGCGGCCAGCACGATCGGCGGCAGCGCGCCGATGGCGTCAAAGGATTTGAGCTTCGCGACAAAGACACGAGTGTCCGCCAGCGGCTTGCCTGGGGTGATGCCGAACCGCTGATGGGTCGGACCGTGAGCGACCCCGATGCCAAAGCGAAAGCGCCCGCCCGAAACCTCATGAATATATGCGGCACCCGCCGCGAATTCCTCGGTCGTCTGGGCATAGATCGGGGCGATCGCGGTACCGAAGCGAATTCGCTCGGTGGCCATCGCGAGACCGGTGCACTGCGCCATGTTGCCGTAACGGCTCGGCATGTAGATGCCCGAGAAACCGCGCCGCTCGATCTCGCGCGCGATGTCGAGGGTTTGGCGTCGCCGCCCCGGCACGGCGACGAGGCTGATCGCGGGTAGAGGCTCGGGCATCGGCGGCTCCGTTACGCGATGGGCATGGCAGGGAAACTCTAAGGCGCTTAACCCCCCTCAGATACCCTGCCGCTCAGGGAAACTACGGGAAAAAATTTTTTTCGGGCTTGAAACGATCGAAGCCTCCCCCGATAACTTCTTTTATATCAAATACGTAAGGCGCCGCAACCGGCACCCTCATCGATTCTCTGAGGGACGCAGCAGGGAGGCGGCAGGGAAAGCCTCCAGAGAGTTTCAACCCTCTAGCATTTTCGATATTGACAATTGCGAATATCGGCTTTATATAACGTGAAGCCTCGCTGAGACAAGAACGGCTTTCGGCCCGGTCTCAGCTCACGCCAGCTCGTCGAGCAGCGCTTTTGCCTCTTTGAGGTCGGCGGTCTCGAAGCCCTCGGTGAACCAGCCGTAGACCGGCGCTAGCAGACCTGCTGCCCGCGCCCGCTCGCTGCGCTCGGCCCTCTGGGGTTCGCGTAGGGCAGCCAGATCACCCCACCCGAAGCGGGCTCGGCCGGCACCCGGCTCGGGGCAATCGGGAGACAGGGCTCCTCGGGAATTGGGTTGCATCACTGTTCTGCTGGTCGAAAATGCCAGATCAATCTCTGTCCGCGCCGACACAGCCGGAGGGACGAAGGACCACTCGCCGGACCCAGCGGAACGCAGCCGGGTTAGGTCCGGTCGCGTGGTCGTCAGCTAGCTGGAACCGCCTGCCAGCCGGTATTGCATTGCGTCACGTAAGGGTAATAGCCTGCAGGATCAGAACAGTAATACCAGGTCTGCGAGGAGTAGGGTTGGCCGTAATCATAATAGCCATAGTCTGGATAATAGCCCCACCAGGGATATGCGAAGGATCCGCCGAAGAAAAATCTGTTATCATGAAATCGACCGTCGTGGAACCTGCCATCGTGAAACCGATCGCCATGAAACCCACCGCCGTGGAAGCCACTAAATCCGCCGCTGTGGAACCCACCCATCTGGTGAAATCCGCCGCCGTGGAAGCCACCACCCCCGCCGTGGAAACCTCCGCCTCCGCCCCCACTAGGTGGCCCCGCATAGGCGAGATTTGGCTGGCCGAGCGCGACAGCGCCCAGCAAAGCACCTGCGGTTACCAGGACCCTTCCCATCCTGAGTCGGCGTCTGGGCTCGTTTACCCGTTGCATCGATGACTCCATTCGCACCAGCCGCCGCATATCAACCATTTGTGACAACCGGACGCGGCAGCTTTTGAACCCTTCTAAAATGTTGTTCAGCGGCCCAAATCAAACCCGCTATTTGTTGCATTGGGTGCTGAAGGGATTTCAGCAATGCGCCGTACCGACCTCGCCGACCTGACCGCGTTCGTTGCGGTAGCCGAGAATCTCAGCTTTCGCGCGGCAGCCTCACATCTGGGCGTCACACCCTCGGCGCTCAGCCACACAATGCGGCATTTCGAGGAGCGTCTCGGGGTCCGATTGCTGCACCGCACTACCCGCAGCGTCTCGCTTACCGATGCGGGGCTGCGCCTACTCGACCGACTTCGACCAGCAGTGGACCAAGTCTCTCGGGCACTGGACGACCTCAAAGGCGAGCAGGGGCATCCCTTCGGCCGCCTGCGCCTTTACGTGACCCATCTCGCCGGCGCGGCGGTCATCGCCCCTGTCTGGGCGCGCTTTTTATCGACTTTTCCGGATGTCCAGCTCGAAATCCACGCTGACGCGGCGCCGGGCGATATCGTCGCGAAGGGGTTCGACGCCGGGGTTGGTCCAAGGGACTGGGCGGCCGCGGACATGATCGCCGTGCGCGTGATGGGGCCAATGAGAGTGGCCGTGGTCGGCGCCCCGACTTACTTCGCGCGGCGGCGCCCGCCGTGCACGCCCGATGATCTCGCCCGCCACAGCTGCGTTCAATATCGCCGAGCGGGCGGCGCCATGTTCGAGTGGCCATTCGAGCGCGACGGCAAATCTCGGCAGATTACGCTAGATGGCCGGGTCATCGTCAACGATACCGATTTGGCGGTTCGCGCCGCAGTCGACGGATTGGGAATCGCGTACACGAACGAAGCTCTCGCCGACCCGTTCCTGCTCTCGGGGCAACTGGTTCGCGTGCTGGAAGACTGGTCGCCGTCCTTCGAAGGGCTGTTTATTTACTATTCTGGTCACAGGCAAGTGCCGGTCGCACTGCGCGCGCTAATAGACATGCTCCGCAGCGCTCGCGGGTTGGCACCCGCCAGAGGCTCGCCCGAGATCCCTTTCGCGGCCGAGTGAACCCGCTGGGGGCCGTTAATAGCCCCAATCGAGTACCGTGGAATAAACCTGAATTCCCGAGAGTCTCTCTAGTCCAAGAGCGGGACCCAATGCGCCAGGAGGTTGCCGAAATGATCGCACCGCGGCTGCGCGTCCTTCCGGGTACTAGCCCATCCGATGCAGAGCCATTCATGAATGTCTCTCATCGCCCAGTCAAATTCGGAGCGATTGTGAAGCGCCTATTCGGTCCGCATCTCCCGCTCTCGAACTCAAAGAGCGAGCCACCGAAGCCGTCGGTGGGCAACTGGAGATCACCCATGAACACGGAGCGTTCAAACATGTCGGAATATGACAATGACCACCTTGACGCCCTTCGTGCGGCGCTGCTGAACCATCCTATTTACACGCACGTCGTTTCCCTCGCCGATCTCAGGCGTTTCATGGAAGATCACGTTTTTGCCGTCTGGGATTTCATGTCGTTGCTGAAGCGGCTTCAACAGGACGTGACGTGCATCAGAGTGCCGTGGTTCCCGGCGGACAATGCGAAGGCCGCGCGCCTGATCAACGATATCGTGATCGGCGAAGAGACCGATGTCGATCCCGACGGCTCTTATATCAGCCACCTTGGTCTCTACCTTCGCGCGATGGGTGAGATCGGCGCTAGCACCCGCCGGTTCGAGAGGTTCCGCTCGTTGGCGCAGGTCGGCGTTCCGGTCGAAATAGCACTGGCGAGGACTGGTATTCCGCCTCATGTGCAAGAGTTTGTCGCGCATACGATGGCGCTCGCCAATACGGGATCAACGGAAGAGGTCTTAGCGGCGTTTTTCTACGGTCGCGAAGACATCATACCGGAGATGTTTCGCAGGCTTCTCGACACGCTCTATGGTGCGAAGCACAACGACGATCGATTGCGTCATTTCATCTACTACATCGATCGGCACATCGAACTCGATGGCGACAGTCACGGCCCCAAGGGGCGTGAGTTGCTCGAAGATCTGCTCGCGAAATCGCCGCATCGGGGCGAGCGGGCTCTGCATGCAGCGTGCAGCAGCATCAAAGCCCGGATTGGGCTTTGGAACGGCACATTGAGCAGGCTTCGCAACAGCAGTGGGGTGGACAAATCAACTGGGGCAACCGGCCAGCAGCATTTGCACTCGGGCATTGCAGGCGCAAATGCCGTGTCCAGGCATGAGAGACAGCTGATCGGCGGCTGGTAGAGAGGCCTCGTCGTGCAGATCCGCCCGGACCGCGCCCGATCGTGCGGACGCGCGGAAGCTATTCCGCGGCCGGGCGGATCTGCACCGAATTGGGCCGTAGCGTTCGCGGAAGGGGGCGGTGTCGATCTCTTCGAGCTCGATTTCGCGGCTCAGCACCTGCCGCTTCCAGGCATGCTGCGCCGGCTCGTGGGCGTGGAATTCGGGCATGACCTCGCGGGCGAACAGCTCGAGGCTCTCGCAGATGTGCTCGTGCGTGTTCTTGCCAGCTTGGTTCAACAGGATGACCTGGTCGATATGCGAGGTCTCGAAGCGGCGCAGCCTGCGCCGCAGGGTTTCAGGCGAACCGATCAATCCACCGGAGAGCGCGCGGGCGAGCCCGTCGGGATTCTCGCGCTTCCATTTCTCGTATTCGTCCCACAGGTTGATCGTTCCGGGCTCGGGCCGCTTGCGATTCGGGCTCAGCCCGTAAAAGCGCAATGCGAATTGGAAGAACGGGACGCCGTCGGCGCGGCGCCGCGCCTCCTCGTCGGTCTCGGCGCACATGAAATAGCTGGTCAGCGCAATGTTAGGGTTGGTCACGTAGTCGGTCAGCTTGTCGAGCCGCTTGGTGAAGGCGTTGTAGTAGGCGTGCACCCAAGCGTGCGCCGCATCGGCGCTCAGGAACTGGAACGCGAGTGCGCCCAGACCTCGGCGGCCGGCCATCTCGAT
>Ga0187846_10000103_pt1 | contig 48879 bp, 77 predicted proteins | sample TC_taG_FD_161473 | JGI IMG/M metagenome (GOLD analysis project Ga0187846, IMG submission 161473) | Biofilm microbial communities from the roof of an iron ore cave, State of Minas Gerais, Brazil - TC_06 Biofilm (v2) | ecosystem: Environmental > Terrestrial > Deep subsurface > Cave > Wall biofilm... | reverse complement strand
CATTGTTGTAGAATGTTACGGTATCACCGTCTGGGACTCCGCCTGTCACTGTAGCTGTGATTGTCTTGTTCTGACCAATGGTTGTTGGGTCTGGTGCAGAAGCTACAGTGGTTGTAGTTGAGATTAGGTTTACAGTCTGTGGATCAATTGATGAGGTACTTGGTGCATAGTTTGTATCACCTGCAAAGGTTGCAGTAATCTGATCACTGTGTACCGGTAGTGTTGATAGCGTTAACAATGCAATGCCTGATACAGTTGAGTTGGTACCGATTGAAGTTCCATTGTTGTAGAATGTTACGGTATCACCGTCTGGGACTCCGCCTGTCACTGTAGCTGTGATTGTCTTGTTCTGACCAATGGTTGTTGGGTCTGGTGCAGAAGCTACAGTGGTTGTAGTTGAGATTAGATTTACAGTCTGGGTATCATTTGAAGATGTGCTTGTTGTATAGTTAGTATTACCTGCAAAGGTTGCAGTAATTTGATCTGTGTGGACAGGTAGAGTTGATAGCCTGAACAATGCAATGCCTGACATAGTTGAGTTGGTACCAAGTGAGGTGCCATTATTGAAGAACGTTACTGTAATACCATCTGGGACTCCACCGGTGATTGTAGCTGTAATGAGTTTGCTGTCACCAATTGTGGTAGGATCTGGGGATGAAGCTACAGATGTTGTGGTAGTTATTGCATTTACAGTCTGATTATCAATTGAAGATGTGCTTGTTGCAAAGCCAGAGTCGCCTGCGAATACTGCTGTAACAGAATGAGAACCTACTGGTAATGTAGAGTTAGTTGCAGTTGCATAGCCAGTGGAGTTTGTAGTTCCTGTGCCAACTATACCAAACTGATCATAGAATGTTACGGTGTCACCTGTGGTTGGCGTTGGTGATACATTAGCAGTAAAGTTCTTGGTTTGACCAAATGTTGATGGGTCTGGTGCAGAAGCTACAGTTGTTGTGGTAGATGTTAATCCATCTGCAAACACTTGCGAAGCACTTGCTAATGATATCAATGATAGGAAAAGAATTACAATGATTGGTAAAATGATTTTAGCTTTCAAGATAATTTTTCCCGTTCAGGGTGTGTTAGACTGTTAAAATATCTTAATGCATTTTCAAAATAAATGGAAAGATCAACATTATCATCGATTGCAGCTTTCTTCGCATTTTTCCAGACAGAAGGCAAAATTTTGATTGATGTAGCTTCACGTTTTTCAGTAGTACCGTTTGACATTAAATAGTTGAATGGTATAGTGGTATATAAGTATAGTTGTGTGCGAAGTATGAAATTACAACGACCTACACACGGGTGGTATTGGGGTCTTGAGGTGTATAGACCGTTGTAGAATTAGTATTTCATAGGCTAGCTTTAAAAAGTTTTATATTGACTTCCAAAAATGGAAATGTGATTCTATCCAATCACAAATCAACTTAAAGGACCGAAGGTTGGGGTATTTCCACTATTACCAGATGCACCGCCATTACCACCACTTCCAGCAGTACCACCAGAAACAACTTTAGTTGAGCTATCAGTCTTTGCGTATATTATAATTAATCCTCCTGCACCACCACCACCGTTACCACTAACTGTGTTCGTGTTGAAACCACCACCAGCACCACCAGCGGCGAAATATCCTCCACCTCCGCCACCTCCACATGCACTAGCAGCGGACGCAGACGCACCACCACCACCGTTACCACCTGCTACGTACAATCTTAAACCACTTGGAATGTTACCACTTGTTCCAAAAAGAATTAATCCTCCTGACCCACCACCGCCACCACCACGATTAGCACTTGCGCCAGCGTTACTTGCACCGCCCCCGCCACCACCACTGGCAGAACCAGCAGGAACTACAAATGAACCCATAAAAACATAATCTGGGGCAGCACTACCAGCAGCTCCACCACTTGTACCACTATTTCCTAATCCACCTGTTGAACTTATAGAAGTTCCAAACGGATCTAATGCATTTCCACCAGCACCACCATTTTGACTACAAGAAGCACCACCTGTACCATGAGAACCTGCTGTTCCACTAGTACCATTTGATGATATTTTACCACTTCCAATAATATTTCGAACCAAAACAAAAATTGAGCTTCCACCAGCACCACCAGATCCAGCAACCCCACCTCCCGCTGCACCACCACCAGAGCCACCGCCATCGCCTTTAATTACACTTGTAGATGAACCAAAGTTCAATGTGTTACATATTTTAATTACCGTTCCTGAACTTACTGTTAATGTTTGTTGACTATTGATTGTCAAGTTGTCATAATTTTTAATTCCACTAATCGAACTATTGGTAGAAATTATAACATCGCCATCAGAACAGGTTCCAAATGGATAATTACTTAAATAGCAATCAGTTTGGGGTGAATGGTCAAGACATCCATTTGTAGGTAGAAATAGATTCAACGTACTTCTTTGTGGTAATGCTGTATTGTTAACTGATATGGTTGAATATGCCGGTGCATTGATTGTTATCGTATTGGAACTATTTGTAACTGTCATTCCAGTATTGCCACGGTTGATTGTTATGGCAGGTCCATTCTGTCCATTTATTGATGTTATACCACTTGAGCTAGCTGATGAACAAATCCAAGTTTGATTAGATGCCTGATATGAAAGCAATTGATTATTACCACACTTTGCACCATAGGTCATGTTACCTAATAGACCTAATTGCCTAGCATTTACAGCATCGTTCTTGGAAGTAGCATTGGCTAGGCTGTTTATCTGGAATTTGTGTGCGTTTAGGTTTCCTCCCAAAACTGGATTGTCCAAGGTGAATAATTTTGTCACGTTCTGGGCAGAACCATTTGTCAGTACGACATTAGGTTTCAGGGCTAACGTTATGATGTTTGATGAATTAGTAATGGTTGTGGCATTGCTATGATCTAGTATTGTTATTGCAGGTCCAAGCAAACCGTTTATTGATGTAAGGAAATTATCTGTATCAGTAGGTGCCGCACCACAAGTAGTTGTTTGATTTATCAAGCAAACAGTTCCAGTATAAAGTGGAAATGTATAGAAGTGTTGCAGATATCCAATTATGCCATTGCCAAGATAAATATCATTAATGATGATCGGCTTGGTAACAGTTTGGTTTGATCCGTTTGTCAATACAACATTGGGTTTCATTTGAATTGAAATGGTATTTGTAGAATTATTGATATTGCTCATGTTAGTTACAGAACCGCGGTTAATCGATATGGCAGGTCCATTCTGAGAATTGACTGTAGTTATGCCGGTTGTTGTTGCAAATGTAGAACAAGTATAGGTTCCTGTTTGATTATTCAAAGCAGTTACCGCCATTCCCGAAGAACAGGTAAAGGTGTTGGACTTGAAGGCTTGTCCAGAATTGAATGACACAGAGCTGCATGTGTATGAACCGGTTGAGTTGTTAAAGTTGCTAACAAAGAATCCGCTAGAGCAAGCAACGTTGTTCAGCTTGAATAGGAAGGCGGGGGTGATCGAAGTTGTGTTGTGGTTGAAATTAAGATAGCCAGATGAATTTCGCAATGTCATTAGCAAGTTTTGTGTGGCATTGAATCTCGAGCTGAACAATGATTCGCCATTGTCTGCGGGTTTAATCTGTGCCGTATTGGGTGCATTGATTGTAATGGTATTGCTAGAGTTTGTAATTGTCATTCCGGCATTACCACGATTGATTGTTATGCTTGGTCCGATTTGACCGTTGATTGAAGTTATCCCTGAAAGATTACAAGATATAATATCATTGGTACTGTTAGATGATAATAGACAGTTGCTATTTCCTGATATCAATTTAAAAAATTCAAGCTCTGTATTGTTAAAGTTTCCGGCAAATACACCTACGCCACTGGTCCCAAGATTGGTTCCTTGAACACTACTGATCGCAGTTGTTGAATTAATTAAAGTCCTACAAATCCAAGTTTGGTTGCTTCCTTTGTATTGAATGAATTGATTGTTGGCACATTTGGCACCGGATGTAAGATTTCCCAATAGCCCTAGCTGTCCTGCATTTACAGCATCATTCCTGTGGGTTGCATTTCCAAGGTTACTGATTTGAAATGTATGGGCATTTAATATTCCCCCAAGTATGGCTTGATCAAGTGTCAATGGTTTGGTTACATTTTGGGCAGAAGCATTAGTTAACAAAATATTGTTCTTCGGGTTCCAAGTAATTCCTAGGGTGGAATTGGTAAAGGAATTTGTCATGTTAGGCATACCACGATACAAAACCAATGATCCGTTCTCATTGTTCAGATTCAATACACCAGTATTAGAAATCTGAACAGCATTGACAGTAGTAAGAATTTTGATTCCGGTTCCGGCACTTATAGTAATTAATGGACCGGTTTGACCGTTGATTTGTGTGATTGCCAATCCTTGAGTACAAGTTAGGATATCATTGGTTGAATTTTGGGTAAAGATACAATTATTGTTTCCAGAAAGCAATTTGAAGAATTGTAGCTCTGTAGCATTGAAGTTTCCAGAATACACACCGACACCATTAGAACCTAGATTAAACCCCTGTGCCGTGTTCAAGGCTTGAGTGCAAGTATAGGCACCGGTTGAATTGTTAAATGAACTAACAAAGTATCCATTTGAACAGGTAATATTATTGACCTTTATGGCTAATCCTATCGTATGAGTATTACCAGAATTAGTTACCGTAATTTGTCCGGCGGTTCCGTTTATGAATTGGCTAGAAGTAGTATTGCCATTTATTGATTGGATTGCGCTTGTTATCGGCAAGGGAGTACAAGTAAAGTTTCCTGTGGAATTAGAAAAGGCAGAAAGATAATAATTGGTAAGGCAATTGGCATTATTGATTTGAAAGTTTGTTTGCACAATAATGTTATTAGAATTGCTCCTAAGCAATATTCCCTTACCTGCAAGCAGGGAACGGAATTGTAATATTGATCCTGACATTCCAGAATATACAAAGGAACCATTACCTAGATTTTGTCCAGTATTGTTTTGATAAATAGCACCATGAATTGTGATTAGGTTTGTTCCATTGGTACCGGTAAGACTTCCACTTACACTGATTGTTTTAAACTGAAAATTAAGCTTTGTAGTGTTTCCTGCATAGACTGAGAATTGCCCACCACCTATGTTTTGCATTGTATCAAAAGTTGAGCTACTTGTAAAGGTTGGCAAGGCACAATAGAATGTTCTTGTAGTAGAAGTATAGTTTACAAAAAATTGTCCGCTTGGGCATTGAAAGTTTGTACCATTAAATAGTTTTCCACTGATTGAAAATAGTATTACTTTATTTGCATTATTTCCTGTAATGTTAATGAATTGCCCCTCCAAGATCAAAGTTGTATTGTATGTCCTAGCTTTTACTGTTTCATTAGAAGTAATAATTGTAGGAAACGCCGCAGTTGGTGGAATCATTACATGTGATGCAAATTGGGCATTTACATCGGGTATAATTTGAAAACAGGAACTAAATGAAAAAATCAGGATTAGAGCAATAAGGATCGCAATTACTTTCATTCGGCAACGTTATCCTCACGTTCATCATTAACTTCTTGGGGTTCGTTTGTTTCACCAAAGGCAGCTTCCGTTGATTCAGCAGCTTTAAGGTTCATCGTTGGATTACGGTGTTCCATCTGGACCATTTGAGAATTACGATCCCATTCCTCTAAAATTTCTTCATTCTTTTTATGATGAGTATAGGTACGCTTGGGAACCTTTCTTTTTCGTTTTGACCAAATTAGTTTGATGGCTTTTTCAGGATCATAATCATAGATAGCTTCAAGTTCATTTTCTACAAATCGTAAGGCGGCTTGTTGAACATTACCAATTGCATGAGGGTATCCACGCCTAGCTAATGCATGTTGCCATTCAGTGATTCCGGCATTATTATAAATAGCAAAAAGTTTATTATAGATAATCTCAGGTTCAATCAATCTACGCAGGAATTTCTTCTTGCATTTATCACAGGCATCATGGTTTGAAAAAAGAAACATTCCACCACCGGTTTTTCTGATTGCCGCCGCACAGCGAAAGGGTTCATCCGTTGTGTACCAAAGGGGAACCCCATTTGGCAGGTAAAGGCAAAATTTATGGTTCTCATATTGTTCGGAATAAATATCCCCAAAATGCTTCAAAGTTCTATATGCATCTGATCCTTTCTCGGCAATCGAATCAAGGTTAGTTCTTTCCTCATTTCCAAATGATGCGTATATCGACATACCAAGTTGTGCGCGAAATTCCTTTTCCAAATTTTTGCTATAATGCCCAACAACGATTGTAATGACGGGAGTTCGTTTTGTCTCAGGGTCAATGATCTCTCTTACTCTTGTAAGGGTAGAAAATTGTTTTTCCATCTCTTGTTCCCGTAGTTGTTTTAGCGCGCCTGAAATATCGTCAAAAATTATTATGTGGGGAGTTTTTTTTGGTAAGCTATTGTAAAAGGCTTCTTGGTGTGTAAATTCATGTGCGCTAGCCCATATAACACGAAAATCATATTTTTGCACCCTGTCACCAATCTTAATACCTTTGCTTGCCATGGTATGAATAAAATGAGCTAAAGTTTGAGCGATTGTTGTTTTTCCATGTCCCATGGGCGCAACGATATAAACACCATAAAAAATCACATGGACGGTCCAAGCTAGAATTTTATTAGCAATAGCCGCGGGATGGTTCCATGGAGGAACTTGGAAAATTTTTTCACCGACTCGGTATTTAGTTGGTCCCCTATAACCAGTGGCTTCATTTACATGTTTAAATGCAATAATATCAGTACTACTCATTGACATTTCTTAATCACCTAATTGGGCTTGAATTTCCTCAGGGATTTCTTCGTCCTGATCATCCTCCAATTTAATGTAATTTTTTGCATCTCTTGGAATGACGATTTGTGTTGAAAGTCCCTTGAGGATTGTTTGCACATAGATACCCATCATTTTCAAAACTATAGGGGACCAGTGTTCATAGTAAACTTTGTAGAATCTAAACTGTGATGATCTTTCGTGAATATCAATTGGACGAGCTCGGGGCGCGCGCATATCGTCAACACCGGTTCCATACCCCAAAAGAAAATTATTCAGTTGCCAAAGAGCTTTAGATGCTTTTTCATATTGATCGAAAAAATATGCGTTCATCATTGGACGCATAATATTTGTCAAAATAATGTCAACTGCCCATAACTTAGATCCTAAGCCAAATCACCAAATTTTTTGTCATTGGGGTTTTCGGGTTTTTGGTCTGCCAGTCTCAGTATGCGTCTTAGGTTAAAACACATTATTCCTACAGGATTTTTTACCGTGTAAATCCTTATTAGGTTTTACGATTATAGGTTTTTGGGATTAAATATAAGGTCATGGGTTCCCAATAGTATTAATCTACATTCCAGCCCATGACAAAATTTTACCGATTTTTGGTCAAATTTTTCTGACAAGCTACTTATTAAAGAATTACTGTAAACAAAAATTCCTTGGATTGATATGGCAAATTTAAGCTCAGGTGAAAGAAAAAAAATTTACCCGTTCCTAGCAAAGCGTGATGGCGAAAAATGTGCGAATTGTGGCAAGTCTAAACGGGAAGTGAAAATCCTAGAGATCCATGAGGACATTTATGAACGTCCTTTACGCGCCGAAAATATGCGGTTAATGTGCCACGGTTGCAATCATATTAAAGAGCTGCGGAAAAAAAACATGCTACGAACTTCGAGCATTTCTGCCGAGCATAAAAAATCAATGGCATGTTATCCGCTTTTCATAAAATGGTTGGAAAGTGAGATGGAAAAACCCGAAAATAATTTTCACATTCCATACGATCAAGTTGTTGATCAAGCTGCTTTTTTGGTTGGTAAAGAAGTTACCGGAACACCATTATCACCAAAAACTATCGAACGTTATCTTGGTCCATTATGCGATCATCCTGACAGTCCGTATCTTACCATGGCAGGTTCCCATGGGCAATTTGAAATTTGGAAACGTGGGCATGAACCTGACGAAGATAGAGTAAACCTGAACTAACTTCCATTTCTGGAATCCATATTTGAAAGCGATCATTTTGTATCTAAATTAAGCAGAACGAGTTCGTGACAGTTGGTGATTGTCATGCCTAAAAATCCGAGAACTCGAAATGAGTTCTCGAAAATTATTTGATTTTGTAAAACTGGTTTGAAGTTAAGATCGTTTTGTTGTTGTTTGAAAATCGGTTTCCATTATTGGAATCAGTTAAGATCGGCGACCTCCATTTCCAATCTAGCAATACCAATTACGACCGCGTAAGTTTATCGAGATAAACACGAACGATTTGTTCTCGGCTGTGTCCAGACCCCCACACCATTGTTGCCACTCAAACATACCTAGAGTGGAAATAAAATATTTCTTGTCCAGACATGATAGTACAAAATCTTCTTAACCAAATTTTTATTTCGAGTTCTCGACATACCGAGAACACTAGGCACGTTTTCATTCGGTTGTGTGTGTGTGAGTGTCCAACGATCGCAGGGGAACGCGCGCACAAGCAAACGGGTACTAGAACGAGCAAAGGGAGGAAAGAGAATTAAGTTGAATCAAGTGGCACTATTTATTTTCCTTTTTCTTTATTATTATCACAATTCTATTCCTATAACAGATAAAAACGAAGGGCGAGCCGCAAAAAATTTTTCCCAAGAAAATTTCGTCTTATACCTAAATCAATACCTACTAATGGTAATTAGTAGAAGAAATGAAGGTAGCCAACAAATTTTTCCCCCCATTCCACGTTCTTCTATATGTTTTGTCCTATTAGGTAGGGTTAACCGGTAGGACTTTGTCAGTTTGGGTAGTGGTTTCAGCCACAACTTGATCACTATCATTTAGTTTGTCTTTTAATTTAGATTTGAGTACAAGGATTTGTTCTGCGCTTAATGGAGTAAGACCAAAAAAATTTCTAAGGAAGTTTATGTCAGTATCAATGAAATACATTAAGATCGTTAAGATCGAAAGTGAACGACTTTTGTTTTCAATGATTTCATCAAACACTTTCAAATAATGTGAACCCTTCTTTTCACAAATTGTAACTCGTTCTTGTCTATCCAAGTTAAGATATAGTTAAGATCGTTTCAATAATAAGGCTTTTGGATTACAAGACATAATGTTTATCAAGAATAGGTACGATAGGAACTTGGCATTAAATTACAGGTCGTGGGTTGCCAAGGGTGTTCCGGTATCGACCTATGCATCAGCCCATGACGATTAAATCCTCTAAAGTGTATTTCATTAGTTCAACTAATGGTTCAACCAATAGCCAAATAGAATGGTAGGTTAGGATTAACTAACCTACCGATTCCACGCATGGCTCAAATTTGTTTCAAATACTCTATAGCTCGCATTTCCAATTTTTGCTTCAAACGCTCTTTGGCTCGCATAACTCCCCTTTGTTTCAAAAATTCCGTGGCTCGCATACTTATGCTTTGTTTCAAGGATCTTATGGCTCGCACAGGAGTTCTTTGTTTCAAAAATTCCTTGGCTCGCAATTCATTCTTTTGATTCACCGCATTTATGGCTCGCATCGCAAATTTTTGCTTCAATTGTTCTTTGGCTCGCATTATCCTCATTTGCTTCAATCGGGAGATGGCTCGCATGGATTCTCTTTGATTCAATAATGATTTGGCTCGCACGACACTATTTTGTTGCAGTTTTGCCTTGGCTCGCAAGTTTATGTTTTGTTCCATGAGTTTACTGGCTCGCATTTGGATCTTTTGTTTCAATACCTTCGTGGCTCGCATCAGAAAGTTTTGATTCAATGATATTTTGGCTCGCATTGCACTAATTTGATTCAGGTATGCCTTAGCTCGCATAGTTACTATTTGCTTCAACAATTCTTTGGCTCGCATTAGTGCCATTTGCTTCAATATTTTTCTAGCTCGCAATGGGATGATTTGGTTCAAGCTTGTCTTGGCTCGCATATTCCAGAGTTGTTCCAATTGGCTTATGGCTCGCAAATTTACCATTTGTTTCAAATTACATTTGGCTCGCATAGATATCATTTGTTTCAGGTTCGTCTTGGCTCGCAAACTAATCTTTTGATTCAATACCCTCGTGGCTCGCAAGGCAATTATTTGATACATCTGTTCTATGGCTCGCATTTCCAATTTTTGTTGCAGGATATTATTGGCTCGCACATACATCCTTTGCTTCATGTCTTTCATAGCTCGCAATCTACTTATTTGCTTCAATCTATGTTTGGCTCGCATATTCACACTTTGCTTCACAGTTATATTGGCTCGCAATTTGGTCATTTGATTCACCAATTTTATGGCTCGCATCAAAAACATTTGATTCAAATTCTCTTTGGCTCGCACATACGATCTTGGTTTCATCAGTACTATTTTGGCTCGCATAACTGGTTTTCGCTTCAAGAATAATTTGGCTCGCATCTTACTACTTTGTTTCAAGGATTCAATAGCTCGCAATATGGGTATTCGTTTCACATACGGTATGGCTATCTGTTCCAAGATCAGATTCTAGGTGAATCAAATCAATAATAAGGGTTTTGGATGGATCAAAGTAAACTTTATGAAAGTTGCGAACGATAAGACTATGGCATTAAATTGTAGGTCATGGGTTGCCAACGGGCATCGTAGTTTGTCCCTCATTAGCCCATGACGTTATATTGGTAATGAGTAACAAGCTGCCTCACTAATTCATCTAAATTAATGGTGGGTATGTTTACTTGAATGAATACAAGCATGGTGAAATGTAATTCTATCAATATATGAAAATGTGATTTTACATGTTAATGCCCATAATGCAAAAAAACTCATTCCAATCCAAATTCCAATAGCATCAAATCTTAAATTAAAATGAATGTTATATCTAACAAAAACAGTCATGGCTAATGTTGTGTAAATCCATAGGCTTCCAACGGTTCCAGCAATCATTATCAATAATTCCTTCAAAATATTATTTCGGCACTTTTTACAAGACCATCGGTTAATTGCACCTGAATTTTCATTTACTATAACATCTCGTAAATCTATTCTACTCATGTTTCATACCTTTTTTACAATCTTGACAAAACAATTCATCAATAGGAATACATGACTGATCTCCTAATTCATATACTCGTTGTAAATTATATGAACCACAACGATTACATGGTATTGGCATAACTAACCTTGGTGCATCTTGGCTCATTTCTTTTTCCTGCTTTTTAACCAGCTTTGAAATTCTTCCGTCATTAATATTTCATCTTTAGGAACGCTTGCACCCAATTTTACCAAGCTCTCCATGTCACCACATTTACTACAAATGTAAACATTTCTATCCTCATGCGAAATGCTATTCAATACGTTATCATCTTGTAAAGTTGCTTTTTTACATCTTGGACATTCTTTCATTTCAACCCTACGTTTCTTTAGGCAAAGAAGCAGATTTTTTAGGCTTGGATTTCTTCGGTTCTTTTGGTTTAACATTCTTTCTAGGCTTGTCCATGATTGGCTCTATGGTACCATGTCCTAGGATTTGTCCAACATAGGGTTCGGTAACCGGCAAATGTTCCAATCTACGCCATGTAACCCAAAGGTGGGCAAGAAAAATTTTGACAACCTTCTTCAAAGCTCTGTTATGGATATGACCGTCATTGAATTGTGTCTTTCCATTGACCTTGATTTTGTCAGGATGGTTTCTTCTTTCATCTTGTTTAAATTGTAAATACAAATTGTAATAGTAAGATTTTGGTCCTTGTTTGACAAACGATTGTCCGATCTTCCATCCAAGGACTTTGAACTTGTCATTCCAGTTATTTAGGTAGCCGGTATATCTTCGCTGTATGATTGGGATTGTATTGCCATGACAGGTGGGGCATTTTGGTAATGGCTGTAGTTTTTTTCCGGTAGTGGTCTTTCCATCCTTCTTTTTAAACGTGATATTGATCCAAGTAGGGGCATTGCATTTGGTACAAAACATGTTAAGCCCGAAACCGCCATATTGCCACAAATTAGAAATTTTATCAAAACGTTTGATATCACCAATGTAAGCCAATAGACCGCTTGATAATATTGGTCCTATTCCCCAGATTCCAGTTAGGTATTCTTGGTGAAGGGGATAATGTTTAACCTCACTTTCCAATCTCTTTTTTATGTCTTTTTCAAAGGCTTTTGCCTTGGTAAGAAGTTCGGAAATGCCGTACTCATCCAATTGTTTTTTTGTAATTCCGTTCAGTTTCGCGTTGGTAAAAATTCGGTTGAAGGTGATCATCCTTTGGTCTTGAAAATCATAAAACGTTTCAACAAGTGAACGCATTAAGGGGAAGGGTAGATTAGGATCAACTAACATACCAATACCCCCGCATTACGACTATTTGTTTCAATAGATTGATGGCTCGCATCTTGGATAATTGATTCACGTTGATTTTGGCTCGCATTGTATCCACTTGATTCAATTTCACTGTGGCTCGCATGTTTACTCTTTGGTTCAAAACAATCATGGCTCGCATCATTATTCTTTGTTGCATGTTCAAAGTGGCTCGCATTGATATAATTTGCTTCAAACGATTTATGGCTCGCACTATCAACATTTGTTTCACATCTAACTTGGCTCGCATGACTCTTATTTGATTCAATTGGCAAATGGCTCGCAAATTTGATCATTTGGTTCATATTCACTTTAGCTCGCAGATACACACTTTGATTCACATCAGTATTGGCTCGCATATTTTCAATTTGCTTCAATGCAATTCTGGCTCGCACATTCCATATTTGTTTCACGGCTGACTTGGCTCGCACTATTTTCATTTGGTTCAGATATTTCATGGCTCGCATTATTCTTTTTTGTTGCAACTTACGTTTGGCTCGCACGTTTATGATTTGATGCACTATAGACTTGGCTCGCACTATTATCATTTGTTTCACATAGATTGTGGCTCGCAAGTTTAGAATTTGCTTCATATTTCTTATGGCTCGCATGTTTCCAGTTTGTTTCAAAGTACGTATGGCTCGCACCGCCGCTATTTGTTGCATGATGATATTGGCTCGCATTAGTAAGTTTTGCTTCAATTGTTTTTTGGCTCGCATATTTTCAATTTGCTTCATTATAACATTGGCTCGCACATCTACTATTTGCTTCACATTTACATTGGCTCTCAATACAATTCTTGGTTTCCCCAACTGTTTGATTCGCATTAGGATTATTTGCTTCAAACTGGTCTTGGCTCGCATATTACAGCTTTGTTTCAATTTGGCTATGGCTCGCATAACTGGTTTTTGCTTCAAGAATAATTTGGCTCGCATTTCCATGATTTGTTTCAAGTCTATTATGGCTCGCAATTCATCCATTTGATTCACCGTATCAATAGCTCGCAATCCTACAGTTTGCTTCATTCGATCTTTGGCTCGCACTAAATTAATTTGTTTCAGATTAATCTTGGCTCGCACCACCGAAGTTTGATTCATGGATCTTATGGCTCGCATCACCGTAGTTAGTTTCATGCACGTTATGGCTCGCATAACTGGTTTTCGCTTCACGAATATTTTGGCTCGCAATATGGGCATTTGATTCATAGATGCAATGGCTCGCACAAGTGTATTTTGTTTCATGTATGCCTTGGCTCGCATAGTTATGATTTGATTCAAGTCTGTGATGACTCTCAATACAGTTCTTGGTTTCACACACTGTTTGATTCGCATTAATATTATTTGTTGCACTATTGGCTTATCTCGTATTTCATTCAGGTTTTCCTTTGCAATGTGTGAAACCGATTCCAAGATCCAGTTTTACGTACCACTAGTAATTAAGTAGTATGGTGTAGTAATAAGACACACACCATAATTGCCAGTCCAGATAGGTTCTATTTGGTAAGGGTTGGAACTTCCTTACTCGGTGGAAATTGTCTTTTACTTGGTCAAGAATCTAGCACTAGGCGTGTTATTTCCATTTTTGGCAGGGAGGTTTAATTCTTACCCCGCGTAAAAGAATACAATGGAAAATACTATGGAATCAACTACGGCAAGAAGTAACGTAGTCCAGACTGATTTTTCATATACTCCAAGAAAGATTTGGTCCGATTACGGGCTTGAAACCTATGACGAGTTCTATAAGGGATTACCAACAAACATGCAGACAATCATCTACAAGGGGCGGTTTATCGCCCATAGATCAAAGGACTACTATGTGTTCCCACATGAGGACATTTTTGTAACCATTGATCCGGTGATGGCAATGCTAAAGGGTGAACCGATTTCAGAACACATTAGAAATGAGCATAGACTAGAGCTTGTGTATGGGCAAAACAGAAAGGTAGTAGCAGAAACCAATTGGAATAACTTTGGCGGAAAACATGTAAACCAAGGGGCAAGAATCAGGGCAACCTACTTGTTCAAGGATGAAAGGTTTGATGTTTCCGGCAATGGCGACTTTGTAACCTTTGGTGCAACATTCGGTAACGGGATCGATGGCGGCATGTCTTTGCAGATTAGCCCATTCTCTTTGCGCGAAACTTGCACAAATGGTATGCAACACGCCGCAACCGTGGTAGAAATTTCGGAAGGAATCATGGCAAAAATGCGAACAAAGGAAAGCCTTGAAACAATGAACCAATCAATCATCAAGGACCATGTTTCAAGAATCATGGAAGAAAGCAAGTCGTTCGATGATCTAATCGCGAAGGTCAAGAAAGAACGAATGTCACATCTTACCAAGATCCCGTTTGAATGGATTACATCAAGGGTTTTCTTGATAAAGGAATCCGTTTCAATGTTCCGAGCAAGATACCGTGAAATGACAGAGTTGCTAATTTCACAACATCAAGCCGAATTGATTGCGAAAGAAATGCCAAAGCGACTGGTTGAAAAACTAGAATGGATGCAAGTCAAGGACGAGTTTGAAGAAATCAAGGACAAGGACGGAAACGTAAAGAAGGTCTTAAAACAAGTCGTAAAGTTAGACCCGACTAAGCAATGGAAGGGCTTTAACGATATGACCGAGAACCTTACCCATGTCGAACGTGCGTTCCAATCCAAGACAGACAACTACCGAAAACTCGACAAGATATTGGTGTTGAATAAGCAATGACAGAAATATCTCTTTCCGGCAAGAAACTTCCAGAACTTGACAAAGAGTTCACAGAAGCCTTGGCACCACACTTGACAGAAACCGAGAAGGACCAAATAAAGGCACAGGAAGGAATAACAAAGTCTTGCGCCAGTTGCAGGCATGTAACCACTTGCTACCTTTATCGGATGGCAGTACAAGGAATAACGGCTTTTAATGAAGAAGCCGGTGAATTATGCAAGTTTCCGATGAAGCCGGAAGCAATTGCACTTACTTGTACGCAATATGAATCACCATTGGATGTAATGAGAAAAACCGAGATAGCCCACGTTTAGGGTTATCTCTACCATATTTTTTACTTTTTAAAATGAACCATTTTGTCTGTAACAAGGGTAACAAACAGCAACCTATTAGACATGGCTACGCACAAGACAGCATGGCAACAAACCTAATACTGGATATCTCAGTCGTATTTGCTCTAGGTGCAATACTGTTCTTGAGAAATCTACAAAAGAAAAGGCAAGCGAAGGCAAGGTTGGTATAGGAGATTATTTGACATGACCGACCATAACCCCATTTTTTCTAAAGCACTTCTACTTAGTATTCTTGATATCAATTATGGAACCGTAATCAAGGCAGTTATATTTTTGGGCTTGATCTACTTGCCGGTGGGCTATATCCATGAAACAGGTCATGCCATGGCTTGCAACTTTGGCGGCGGCATGTCAACTATTGACTTTTCCTTTAGCCAAGAAAGTACGATTTGCGCCGGTCCAATCAATAACCACTTTGTATATCTCCTAAGCGGCGGTTTACTGGCGGCTTTCGTTTTGTCACTTCCATTAATTTTCTGGAAGGTACTTCCAAACTTCATTAAGATTGTTCTTCTTACTTTTGCAATAGGTCAAGGAATAAACGCAATAGTTGAATCATTTTTCTATTCTTCTTACATCAATGCAAACGGATTTTGGTCACAAGGCTTTGCATTGGTTGGCATGGCAATATTCCTGTCCTTGGTTTTCATCCTTGGAAGAAATAGGGGGACGGAGATTTGAATTTCATAGACGGAATATATTTTGGGTTCGCGTTTTTGGGTGTTATCGGTATTGTGATGTTGATAACCAATATAAAAATGTGGAAGGAACTCAAATCAAAAGATGATAGCAATATAGGAGAGTCAAAGATTTGAAATTCTGTAAGGTCTGCGGTAAATCACTTTCAAGACTTGAAGCAAAGATTTATTCAAAATGTGAAAGTTGTCGTTCTGATATCACAGACTATGATACGGCTTTGCGACTAGGCGATATGAGGACGGAGAGCAAGATTTGAATAACATAAAGGAAATGCTCATAGTTTTCGTTTCAATGCTTGCACTACTGTCAGGTACCAAGATCGTAATCACAACTTTCATTTCTTCCAGTTACTTTGTAACATTACCAATTATGACTTCAATTTCTATAACATTGCTAGTACTTGCCAAGAAAGGCAAGTTAGGCAGGTGGGGCAAGATGTTCATTAACCAAATGCAAAGGAACCAACGCGGCAAGCGGGCTATCTTTGAATATGGAACTTCCATTCTTCTTTTGACAATAATCATCAGTACAATCTATACAATTCATTATGGTGAAAACTCGAGCTTGACACCAATGAAGCAGGAACTTTACAAAGAAGTTCCGCAGCTAAAGGAAAAGAACATCCAGATAACATCGTATGTCTTGGTACCATCAGACAAGATGTTAAAGGGATTGTTAGCAGTTCCAGCCGTTCTAATGTACCAGTATCCACAGCTTGCCGTAATGTTATCGGCTTTGAATGACCAGTCAAGCGGATGGCTTCTAAACTTCTACATGGTTAGCTTGATTGAATATGGGCAAGTTTTCGGTTTGCTAGTTTTGTATCGGGTTATCTTACCAAGAAAGAATATCAAATTTCCTGTTGTTCATATTCCAAAAATCCGAATGACAAAACGAATTGCACTTGTTCTAGTTTTCATTGCTCTGTTTACATTATCATATCAACTAGGAACTTATGCTCATGTAGGAACCAATGATGCAAAAACGGTCATGTCCACTTTCAAGGCAACAACAAATCACATTGATGCGGTTGGGATATTCACACACAATACAGAAGTAGCTTTATTGATGTTTGTACCGGCACTTGGCGTTGTTATTGGAACCGGCGCGGGCTATTCAACCGGAATGGTTTACAATGCAGCGGTAGTACTTTCACCGGCACTAGCAACAAAGCTCCCGCCATTGGCACTTTTATTCATGTCACCTTTTGGCATCATGGAGCTTACCGGTTACTCAATTGCAATGTCGCGTAGTTTCATCCTGATTGGTTCAATACGCAAAAAGACTTTAAGAAAGGAATTAAAACCGACTTTGAAGGAAATCGGATTGGTTGTTGGAATCTTGCTAGTAGCGGGCTTTATCGAATATTCAATGATCCTTTCAGGTTCAAAGGGGATTGGATAAAATGGCAAAAGAAGATGAAAAAATCAAATGTGTGTATTGTGGACGGACTGTAATAGATTCAACTGTAACAAACGTCTGTCAAGATTGTATTCTTGATCCGGTAGGAACAGTATTAATGACAGAAAATGATTATGAAGATTCATGGTATTTTGAAGCAGGCAACGCAAGAGATGAGGAATTACATTGAGTAAGATGCGAAAATTCTTGGACAAGCTCGAATCAAAAGGTGTTCACTATGAAGTTAGGCGCGGGCAAGGCTATTATGAAATTGTTGTTGGCAATGGTAGGAAGTACTATTTTTCAGCATACACAAAAAACCCGTTAAGGAATGTAATGTAGGAAATGAGAAACAAAGTTTACAAATTGAGTAAAGAAGATGAGGTCACAACCTATTCAAATCATTATGTTTTCATCAAAGGAATAACAGAAGAAAATCCAGTTAATAGAAGAATTGAAGATGGAAAGTATATAATTTTTCAGACTTATAATGATGTAGATGATTGGATACCAAAACCAGTATTAGCTTTTACGGTTGAAAATGGAAATTTCACATTAAATAGCGTAACAGGGACTAGAGATTTTTCTACATTAGCATCAGAAGTATGGCATTTACAATTCACAAACAAACAAAAAACTGCAATGTTAAAACTCAAACAACTCAAAAAACAACTATCAAGAATTGAAAGAGATGTAAAGACCAGAATAAAACGAGATCCTAGATATAATAAGAAATGACTGAACCATCAAAAGAAGTAATTTTAGCAAATTTTCGCAAAGCGCAGTTTGGATTAACTAGTCAATTTCTTGCAGGGAAGATCCCACAAAAGCGAATCAAGCAAGTTGTCGAAAGGGTAATTGAAAGGCATAAGACCGAGATAATGAATCAAGATAAGGGGACAGGTATTGAGGTTCAATCAGAAATCATTAGTGAATTGCTAAATAAACCAAAAGACGAAGTTTTGAAACATATAAAAAAAGCCATAGACGAAACGGTTCAGACATTTGGGGATGTGGGTTTGGACAATCTTTTTGCGTGTTCATCATGTGCAAGTTTGTTCAATTCTAGCTCAAAGAATGAATTTGTAAAACATGCGGGTTATGCACACCCAAAGGAATACGAACAACTCTGTAGATTGTTTGAGAAAAATTTTCCTTCTCAACCAGTATCAATACTGTTAAGGCGTAGCGGGTTGTTAATGTCAGACGATTTAACCCTGCCATTCATCGAAGAAAAGGATAAAGAAAGTTCAGACTTTTTAAAGCAAAAATTCAAGGATCAGTTATCAAACCAAGAATCATACGTTGATTTTACATTTGATTCTATAAATTCTGAGGACTTTGCCTTGGCAAAACTGACATTGAAATTCCCAGAAAGAAATTTTGAGTATATTTTCAGGGTTTCATCGGAAATAGTAAAGTCATTGAAAGACGGGCTTGTGCAAATCATTTCAGAAGATCATCAAACGGTATTTGTTGTAATGCTTGAAAGTGTAATGGATGTTATTGAAGATTTGGAAAAGCTTGTTCTAACGCATGATGAAAGCGGGCTTTCTTTTGAGAGTGAACAAGTTACAGGTAGAAAATTAATTCATCTTCCAGATAAGGACGATAAGGCTAGAAAAATGGTTGATAGAATGATGGAAATAGAAAAGAGCTTCAAAAAGCCTAGGTTTAGGACCTATGAAAAGGCAAAGGAATACGCCCACAACCAAAATCTCCATAGTAGGACAGATTGGATAAATCACACCAAGGAAACCGAGTTTCCAGATGATATACCAGTAAACCCACATGTTGTTTACAAAAATCAAGGCTTTATTGACTATCCCGATTTTTGCGGTTATGAAAGGACCGTAAGAAGGCAACCACTTACAAAAGAAGTGATTCATCAGGTGCTAAAACAACTCAGGGAAAGGTGGGACTATTACATGCTTTACACGGATGGGCTGATTACGGATTGGTTTGCAACCCAAGGCTTGTTTGGTATCAAAGATCCGATAATGAAAACATTTTTCACGGAATTTATCAGTTGGCGGCATAGACCGGAAGGGCGCGAAGCAATCAAGTACTGGTTAAGAACTTCGGACTTTCAAAAAGAGTTTAAGGGTGGGTATTCGCTTGTTGCCAAGAATGTTGAAACAAAAGAAGATTTTCTTGATAGGCAGGTTCTAAAAACTTCTGATTATATTGCAAGCTCACTAGTGGAAGAAGAAACCATGGGCATTGAAAGAATAATGCTTGAAGCAAAAGAGATAGTTCCAACAATCAATGACAAGCGGTGGTTCGACACGCAAGTGAATTTTACGGTTAAGTTGATTTGGCAAAGGCTATTCGATAATGAAGATGATTGGAAGATCATTTTGGGAACAAAGCAAACAGGAAATATTTTCCATGATGAAATTTTAAGGATAATCAAAAAGGAATTTGAAGAAGTAAGGATAATGAATTTTGATAGTGCATATTACACCTTCAAGTTCAGACCTACATTATTCCAGAAATATTCAGCTTGGGTTATGCGATCAAAACATGGATTTCTAAACATGGGTGGGACAGGTAGCGGAAAAACGGGTGCCGCAGTAATAGCAACCAAGGCAACAAGAGCAAAGCACGTTCTAATAATTTGTCCGAATAACATCATGGCACAATGGGTTAGGAACATAAAACAATTCTATGGAAATTCTTTTGTTAGCGAAATAAAGAAAGACGAATATGGCAAATACAAGTTTCACAAGAACTTTTTTAATGATGCGGGAATACATACAACAAAATACCAAGTTGTAAATTATGACAAGATGGGAAGAAGGCATATCGCAGAAACAATCATCAATGAAGTAAAGAAAGGAACCATTGACTTTGTAATTCTTGATGAAGCACAATTAATTAAAAAACGGGATGTTGATGAAACATACGAATCGACAAGAAGGAAAAACATAGCATTGATTATTGATCATCTGCGGGAAAAGAACAGAAAGATTAAGGTAATGATGTTATCGGCAACACCTATCATCAACAATATTCGTGAGGGCATTTCATTGCTCAACATGTTGACAGGTACACAATACAACATTTCAACACATAACACATTGAGAAATGCCATGCGGCTATACACCGAGTTTCAGCCATTTAGTTTGGTTTATACACAAAAGAACAATATCACACAAATCGGTAGAGATAACCCGATAGTTGTTGATGCGTTCTTACCAAGCACAATTACGGATAACGAAGTAGATAATCTTCGATGGGTTGACTTGGAATATTATTGTACGATTTACCGGATTCCAAAGATATTGGAAATTCTGAGGGCTACCAAGGGAAAGACAGTTATTTACACGGATTATGTAGGTTATGATGAAAATCAAAATCCGGTTATAGTTAATTTAATCAAGGAAGCCTTGGAAAAATTTGGATATCGTGTTGGGCTTTTCATAGGTCAAAACAAGGAAGGCTTGATCAGAAAGACGGGCGAAATAGATACAGAAGGTAATGAGCTTGTGATCAATCCATTTGTCAATAATGAATACGATGTTGTGATTGTATCAAGACCTTTTGCAATTGGAATAGATGAGGTCCAGTGGGTAGCAAACAATCTGATCTTCAACGGCTTGGTTTGGACTTGGGCTGAATTTGAACAAATAATCGGAAGGCTTGCAAGAACCGGTCAAAAGCAAGATCATGTTAACATTTATCCTATAATGGCAAGACTGAATAGGGTTGTTGGTGGCGAACAACACCAAGCAGATTATGACATGAAGGTAAAATATTTCAGGATACTTCATAAGAAGGAAATCGGGGACTGTGTAAGGTTTGGAACCTTACCGGAAAAGGTAAAGTTTGGTGATTCAAAACGTGAAAGGATGAAAAAACTCATTGAAATGTTAAAAACAAAAAAATCAGGGCTTCAAATCAAAGAGATAAAGTTGACTGATAAGGTTGATGAGCTTGAAGCTAAAATTGCATTGGCTATGACAACACAACAACAAAGGTTATCTCAACAAGATCCTAGTGTGAATTTTTAATGGGTTTGCTATTTATTATTGATATTATAGTTGGAATATTTTTCACATGTTTGTTCTATTTTAGTATGCCGGAATATCCTTCACATATTTGGATTATTTCGGTATGTGGTGGATTAGGAATAATGACTTTCTTTACTTGGTGGAATCCAATTACGAATTTAATAAATAGATTTTATTTTAGGGGCAAACATTCTCAATGACAATTCCAAAAGATAGTCCAGAACATTCCTATAATCAGTTCATATCAATTATAAGGCAGTATCCTATGGTTTGGTTTGATACTGCAACTATGGCACTTATGATTCATAAAAGTAAAAGGACGGTAGCAAGATACAGAAAGATTGTAAAGGAAAGGAATTGGATTGAAGAACGAAGCAAGTGTTTTAAATACAAACAGACAAGAACATAGACTTTATAAACAGGTATCGGATTTGTTCTGATAGGATAGGATTGGTTAGGCATAAGATTTCCGTTATTTTGAGTGATAATTTATTTAAAAAACTTGTGAAAAGAGCAAAAGCAAATGAAAGAACAGTATCACAAGAAGTGCGTGTATTAATCAAAGAGTGTATAAAATGAATTTCATAAACCGTTTTAGTAATAAAGAATCATTTTTACACAAACTTTTGAAATTTAAAGTTGCTGAATCATTAGAATTATTAAATTATAAAGTAGAAATGGAAAAACGTGTAAAAAATGGAATAATTGATATTTATGCAATAAAAAAAGGAAGGGAGATCAAAATTGAAATTATAAAAACACATTTACCCAATTGGATAATTTTGAGGGCGGTTGAAAAAAAATCAAAATCAAAGAAAATAGAAATAGAATTTCAATCAGAAATTATTCATAAAAACTGTGGTACAAAAAATAATATTAAGGTTGGAATGGTCACTTCAAAAAAAGGGCAGCAAAAAAGATTTTGCAAAACATGTAAAAAATTCTTTTACTTGGATGATTCATACAAACCTACACATAATATTGGAAATCGGATCGAAACATCACAATTGAATAATTTGGAGGTGAAACGAAATTACAGATGAGTTAAAAGTATTCGGGACCTTGATATTCCCCATTGTCATAGTTATTCTTGGGGTTTTCACACTGGTAATCAGAAAGAGATTACTCAGGTTGAAAAAGGCAAAAGACGAAAGACTAGCTAAGGAAAGGGAACAAAAAGCGCGGGAATTACCAAAGGTTGATCCTAAAGACGAAAAGAAGGAAGGTCAGTAATCTTGGTAAAACTGAAAACATTAGAAGCCTATACACGTGATGTTGGGCGAGGCATTGCTAGGATTGATTATGATTCCATGGATAAATTGAAAATTTCCACAGGTGATTTTATCAAAATAAATGGGGCAGGCAAGAATACAATTTGTAAGGCACTTCCTTTATACCCATCAGACGAAAATAAGCAGATTCTTCGTATTGATAGCATAACAAGGGAAAACGCAAATTTGGAGGTAAAACAATTCGTTGAAGTTGAGAAAACCATGGTACAACAAGCAACAATGATAACAGTTTTTCCTAATGAAATAATACCACCAATCGATCCTAGATATCTAGCGGATGCATTAGAATCGATTGGTGTGGTAATTGGAGATATGTTAGCGGTACCCTATTTTGGTGGCAGGCTCTCATTCCAAGTAAAAAATGTTGAACCCGATGGTCCGGTAGTGATTACCCAAAGAACGGGTTTTAAAATAGACAATCTAGAATCGGGGAGATATCCTGAATATGATATGATATGTAAGATACTTGATGAAAAAAAAGTAAAACTTCTTTCAGAAATCAGTACTAATATTTCAAAGGAAAAAGACATGGAAAATCTGGCAAAGTCATTAAAGATTGTAACCGATAGGATAGGGAAGATAGATTACGTAAAGCAGGTGATCTTCAAATTGTTCAATCAGGACTCGGATATTCCAAACAGAACAAAAGGGATTGATGTTTAATGGCAGATGTTCCTATAGTGGTACAATTCATTCTTTACCTTGCCGCATTTTTAATAATTACTAATCTTTTTTTACTTCCTCTTGTTGAAGATTTACTTGCTAAGGAACCAAATGAATTTTCTTGTTCAGATTTAAAAAAACAACTAGTGAATGGCACAGGTGGTTTATCAGCTCGTGAGCTCGAAAAATACACAGCTAATTATGTTGGGAGATGTTTAACTTAGATGAGGTATAAAGAATAATGCCAAAATTCAAAGAAGATGCAAAATTTACTAAAATAAAACTAGTTGAAACTGGCAGACGCTTATTAAATTTTAAGGAACAGTTAGAGAAAATTGAATCCGAAATGAAGGAATTTGAAGAAGAAGAATCTTGCTTATTTGACGTTCAAAGAATGCGAGATTCAATATTCCCTGACACAACTGATCTATACGAAGCAATCGATTTGATTGAAAAGAAGCTTGGCAAAATGGAATTGACGGAAGGATTGAAAAAATGATTTTTAAAAAGAAACCAAATGTTAAGACGGTTGAACGATATTATGAGAGGGAACCAACTGCAAATCTTAAAAAAGATGAAACATGGAAGATAAATCTTGTTTTGATGGGAGTGGGTTTTGTTATAATAACTATTGTTGGATTTGCAGTATTAGGAGCTGTTTCGGATGCCAAAGAAGAACAAGCAAACCCATCCAAAGAAAAAGAAAATCCATACATTGCCTTTCTATACATTATACCAATGTTGATAATAATAGTGCCAAAAATTCTAAGGAAAAAGAAAAATTCAACAATATATACCGTTGAAGGGAAGCTAGCAAAGTGACATTACAAAAAATGACTTGTAAAAATTGCGGTTCAAAGAACATCAACAAGGCAGGTAAGACAACTTCCAAGGTTGCAAAGCAAAAATGGTTCTGCAAGGATTGTAGGACATTTACTACAACACCTATAAAGAAGGATTGATATGTCCTTAAGTCAGGTTGCACTTTACGTTATTTTTGTTGCCGGTATAGCCCTTGTAGCTTCCGGTACAATCAAGATAAAAAAGACTTTAAAAAAAGCCAATATGGTCCAATGTACTTTCTGCAACGAAATAATGGATAAGAATCTTTACAATCAACATGCGGCTAAACATATTAAAACCGAAGAACAAGAAAATAAAAAAATACAATTCAAGACTTGGGTTTTGAATGAAGTTGACAAAAGAAAAGAGTTTGTAAGGGAAGATTTGGTAAAGGAAGGTGCAAAAGCAATAGACATTCCGATTACGGTTGCAAGACGGTATCTGCAAGAAATGGTTCTTGGAAAACAAAAATTAGGAATATTTCAAGTTTGTAATTCATGTGGTTATACAGGTGATGTTGAAAGAGTAAAATCATGTGTTAAATGCAAACGATTTTTTTGTGAACTTTGTATGGAAGATCATGGATGCAATAACAAAAGTGAGGAATTGAAAAAATGACCAAACCAACACAAGAAGAAAGAGATACGGTAATGACTTTACTATCTTTGGCAAAACATATAATGCGTTGTAAAGAGTGCGCGCAAAGGCAAGCGGATATTATGAATCATGCCGATTTGCCACTTCCAGATCATCTGAAAGGTGAAATAAAATGAGTTTGATTATTGCATTACTTGGTTGTGGGATATTCGGTGGGGCTTATGCCGCCTTCTGGATATTTGCGCCGGATATTTATAACAAGTTATTTCAAAAGGGGAAGGTAAAACATGTCTGATATGGACGGTATAATTTACAAGTGTTTCCATAAAGGATGTGGTAAAGAATTTCAGTCATTAGCCGGTTTGGAAATGCATAAAAAAACTGAGGAACACTATGATTAAAAAAAGACCCATTAAATTTTTGGCTTTTGCTATTTCGGGGTGTCTAGTGATGTTAATTATAATTGCAGTTCCGCTAATCATTCAGGATCAGAATTTCCTACCAGTTCAAATCGTTCTTACAGTATTTGAAATTATTTTATTAGGATTTAGCTTGAATGAAGCTCAAAAAATAGGGTTGCTATATTTCAGGGAACCAAAAACAAAAAACCGATGTTGGAATTGTAATACACCTATTGCTTCTAATTTACAGTTATGTTGTAGCTGTAGCAGTGATACAGAAAAATTTGTTGGTGATAAGGAACAATGAAACTAAAAAATGCAACAATCGGTATCTGTGTAATATGTGACAAGCCGATTGAAAATAATGGCATGTATATGTGTAAAAATTGCTTGGGGTTCTGCAACGTAAATGTGACAAACATTCTGTCGCCATCAGACAAGACTGTAAAAGGATACTTCCTTCTGGATATCAAAAGTGTTTGTTGCAATTCAGATGTGCAATTGACAAACAAGATTACATGTTCAGAAGCTTGCCACGAAGTTTTAGTGCAAGACTTGACAAAGGAATTTGGCGAATTTAGGAAAGTAGTGACAGCAGACGGTAAGAAATCATACAAAGTACCAGTTAGGTACATTATTGAAAATGGTTTGAATGTTGATGATCTTGGGCAATTTCCAGAATGGACGGATGAAAAATGATCCTTGCAGTTTGTAAAAAATGTCGTATGCCGATTTGTAAGAGATACAGGTCGGATCGCAAATGGAAGCTTTACCAAATACCATCTAATGAAGATATTAATTGCGCACACTTTCCAAAGGAAGGAACAATAGATCCACCAAATAGGGAGTTTTAGTTTGCCAACATTAAGAGCGGATACACCAATTGAATTGAATGAAATGTTAATTGAAACAAGGAATAAGATTTTCGAGTGGGTCAAGTTTCAACACCAAACACGGTTTCCAAAAGACAGCAAAGTAATTGATGATCCGGTTATCATTGCTTGCAATGCATATAATTTGACGATGAATTATTGCATTGGATTAATGGGAAAAGTAATAGAAGAAGCTTTAGAATTACAAGCAAGATTTGATGGTGGGAAAGATTAGATGCCAATAAGAAAAGTCCGTCTTTTGCGGTTCCCTTGGTGGGCTATACCTTTCGTTGCTTGGGGAGTTGGTGATTTAGTTCTACATGGAATTTCAGTGGCAAACGCAATGGCTATCATTGTAACTTCCGGTTTGGCTATTTTATTTACAACATGGGCTTACAAGTCAAGAAAGATGCTGTTTTGCAAAAATTGTAATTCAGCGGTAAGAGCTACATTTGATGAGAAGATGCCTACATTTCATAAGAAAGGGAATTGCAAAAGGCAAAGGGATTGATAATGTCTGTAACATTTTGGTACATACAGCTATTAAATAACTTGATCAATATAAAATGTAATATGATTGACAAAGACCATAGGAGGGTCAATTAGAAAATGAATATAGAATTAAAAAAATCTCAACCTAAAATGGAAGGGTGTAAGAAATGAGTTGGAATAAGGTTCTAGACTTAGTAGAAAACTTTGATTCAAATCCAAAGAAATCAATTAAAGAATTAAAGAAGATTCAATCTAAATATAATGAAGCAGTTAGAAAACTGAATAAGCAACAAAGGATGAGAACATAAAATGAAGATCGGCGACATTGGGACGCCAACACCGGAATACAAAAGGTTCCTAGAATTTGGAATACCACTTAATGTAAACTGCGAACAAGAACATTGCAGAGGGCAAGGAAAGGATGCACAATTCTACTGTGCAAATCATAGTATGGAAATTTGTAGTATTTGCCGGTTTGCACACCAAGAATGTGAACAAGCAGGTTTGCTTCTGCGCGGTAGCAGAATTGAAAACGATAATATCGTAATAGGACTTGAACAAAAATTGGATACGAGTGAATAATGGTACAGATTGTATTCAAACCATGGTGGCACAAAGCATGGAAAACATTGATGGGTTCGTTGAGTTTTGATGAAACAGATAAAACATTTGAGATTAAAATTGACAGTGAAAATCATAAAGAGCAAATTCATATTGTTATGAACTCCGTTGAAGCATCAATTTTAACAAGAACCTGTATCTATGCACTAATACATGAAAATAAGAAGAATAAGAAAGTTATTTTTGAATATGTTAAAAGTGCAATAAATCATTGGAAGGTAGAGAATGAACTAGATAGTACTCAACCATCAATGGAGAAGAGTGAAACATGAAATTTTGTGATTGTGGTAAGCTGATCCCGTCAGAAGAAGCAGAAATTTTTAGCAAATGCGTAAAATGCCGTCTTGATGATAGTGATGAATTTAGAGATTCAATTAATGCAAGGAAGGAATCAGAAAATGCCAATTGAATTTACAACAACAGTAGAACAAAGAAAACGGATCAATGCAGGGGAAATTGAGGAAGTTTACAAAGAGGTAACAAGGAAATGAATGAATTTGAGTTGATTGATGCTATAAGAACGCAGTTGGAAGATGCGATATCTAATTCTGAGGATGATCCTGAGATGAGTTTGACTTATCTAAGCGATCTGGAATCAGATTTAAAAAAATGGAAAAAAATGTTATTAAGTAAAAGGGATAAGAAAATTTGAAGCAAAAATCAACTTGGTTTTGTAAGGGTTGCAAAAAATATGATGTTACGAATAAGACTAGACATTTGATTGATGTTCACGATTTTTTTAGAGATGGTTATGGCGGGCAAAGATGGAACGCAATATTGGATTTCATGTTTAGTGAGAACAGGTTGAGGTAAATAGATTTGGCAAACAACCAATTATTACAAATGTTCGCAATCATGTTTTGGGTGGGAATTTCCGTTGGAATCGGGATGGGATTGGGTGTATTGTTTGTATTTCTCAATAGGCTCAGGGGAAGCACCGAAACTAGGTGATATGTTGAGCAATAAAGAAAAATTGGATAAAGAAAGCAATGTAGCAATACTGAAAATCACAAATAAAATGCAACATATTAAAAATCGTTATAAATTAGACATGATACTTCCATCCAAGCCTTCACAGGATAAATTATCTGAGATAAACGGTATGATGGATGAGAATTGGAAATCTGATCTGACTATGTTTGACCAAATGTTTGAATATTATATTTCTAAGAAAATTGATTTTGATGAAGAAATAGAAATAGAATCATGGGAATTAAAGGAAGTTCTTTATAAATCGACCAAATATTATTCTCAACTTATGAAAATCATGCAATGCTCAATTAAGGAACCATGTAGAATAAAATTTTACTTTTACACTGATCAACCAATTAAAATGAAAAAAACAAATGAGATTTTAAAAGATAAAATGCTTGCAGATTTTGGTTCAGATTTTTTAGCTATGGTTAGCGATATTACAAGAATCAGCTTACTACCGCATGAAGGCTATGAAAAAACAATAAAAGTTCCACTCAAACCACTAATTGAAAAAATGGAAAAAGAACAAGCAGAGATTGAAAAAGGAAAGGGGAAAACAGAATGAAAAAAATTGTTTATCTTCTAATGTTGCCTGATTGTGAGATTGCCGGTATTGTATCAAAAGAAGAATATGCTAGAGAATGGGTGAATGGAACAGATGATAGGGAATACAAGGAATTCATTATTGATGTAGTAACCTGTGAAGAATGTAAGCATCCTTGGAAGTTTAAAAAAGGGAAAAAGGAAAAATGACAATAAACATAAGAAATTCGGCAAAGATGATTTCAGGGATTGAAATAATCAAAAAGACATTGAAATCATATCCGCTAATATGGTTTGACAATACAACAATGTCATTCCTAATCGAAAGACCAAGGCGAAGTATAGCAAGATATAGGGTTTGTTTGAGAAAAGAAGGGATTTTAGAGGAACGTAAATCATATTTCAGGTTGAAATTGGAACATGGTCAATAAAATGTTGATGTTCCATATCAGGAAAGAAACACATAACAGTTCGGTGTTGTATATCAAATGATAAAGCATCAAGTTCAATGTTCTGAATGTGGAAATATCTTCTTGCTTGAAGATGCTGATTGGTGTGAACATTACAAGAACATAGGAATTGGCACAAAGGAATGTACAGCTTGCAGAGAATGTATATGTCATGGTGAAACTTTTGAGTCAATACAAAAACGGTTTCAAGACAATATTAACAATGGGAAATTTATAAGGGCAGAACCAAATTCTTTTGGTTGGGAATATATGTGCAAAACTGTGAAGAAGGTAGAAGTATAGGAAGCAAATGAAAAAGGCGTGAAAAATAATTGGGCGAGATAATAGACAAAAAGGTTGATAAGGTTTGTCCTCATTGTAAAAAACCGGTTACAGTTAAAATACAATTAAAGGGAGATGAAATTAGTTGGATAGGATTGATAAAGTGATAAAGGTAGTAAAAATTACAAAAATCATAAATACTAAAATGATTTGTTATTTTGATAGGCATGAATGAAATGTTACTGAATTTCTTTCTTAGTATTATTGCAGGACTTTGTATTGGTTTGATTATTGGACGGGTAGCAATTTGGTTTGGTAAATACGAATCAAACAAAGTTCATAAAGAATTTCGATATATGTATAAAGAATTTAGAGATGAAGATGGGAAATGATAAAAAGATCAGAAATACTATCTGCGTTACTTGATTTAGGATTATCACCAATTGAGTGTAGTAGGGCTTTACATTCAAAAAAAGAATTTATAGAAGCTATTAAAGGAATAATCGAAGATTATTTTAAAGAATCACAGCTACGTCAGGGAAATGTTATAAGATGCCAAGACACGCAATAAAATTAAGGTGTAAGGTCTGCGGCACCAAAACCGAACTATGGCATTTCAAAAATGAGATACTTTGTAATGAACATTTCAAACAGAAATATCCATTAAAAAATGAGATTGAAATAAAATGCGTTGTGTAAAATGCGATACATTAAACCAAGTTGGTTTGCTTGTAATAATTGACAATCTTCACATAATGAGAAAACCATACACAGGTTTCTACGATATTTGCGATAAATGTCAAGTTGAAGTTATCAAGCCATTAAAAATTCTAATTGATTCGGTAAGGGATATAAAAGATTGGGATGAAAGAAAGGAAGAACAGGACAAGGTTCGTTTACTTTGCAAATCATGTTTCCAACCATTTGACAGGGATCATTGGACTTTGATTTTTATCTCACATGGGAATTGGGTTAGGCATACGACTTATGTTCATCCAGAGTGCGGCAAGTCAATTGAAAAACGTTTGAAAATTTTAGAAGAAAAAAATGGTTATATTCCATTAAATTCAAGGAGTTGTTAACTTATAGTTACATCGTTTTCCCTGTTAACCTCGTCACACATGAGAGAGAAAATTCAAGATGGGAAGTAATATGAGCTTACATCTCACTCATTTTAATGAATTTTCGCATATCTGTTTTATGGCTGAATCTGTTCCATATTTCCGATCCAATACTATCTATTGTGGAGATTGCAAGGATGTTCTTGCTAAATTTCCTAAAAATTCGGTAGACCTAATTTATCTTGATCCGCCTTTCTTTTCAAACAGAAACCACGAAGTGATCTGGGGTGATAACAATGAAATTAGAGCTTTTCAGGATCGATGGAAGGGAGGAATAAACAACTTTTGTGAGTGGATGGAAGAACGAATATTAGAATGTCACAGGGTTTTAAAAGATACGGGTGCATTATACCTTCATTGTGATTACAGAGCGAACTCATATCTCCGCATAATTCTTGACAAGATTTTTGGGAATAATAAGATGGAGAATGAGATAATCTGGTATTACAGAGGAGGCGGAGTTCCAAAGAAAACTTTCGCAAGAAGGCATGATACCATTTATTTCTATACCAAAGGTAAGAAATGGACATTCAACGTAGATCCTATAAGAACAAAATATTCCTCTGATACAGTTGAACGAACAAAATATACTGCCAGAGCTTTCAGGGGAAAGAAGATTTACGATAAATATAAACCAAATCCGCTCGGCAAGCACCCTGATGATGTCTTACAGATTCAACCTACAATGCCATCTTCAAAAGAGCGTTTAGGTTATCCTACGCAGAAACCAGAACGATTACTAGAAGTTATCATTAAAGCATCTTCTAATCCAACAGATATAGTTCTTGATCCATTTTGTGGTTGTGGAACTGCTCTTGCCGTTGCACAGAAATCAGGTAGAAAATGGATTGGAATAGACATATCGTCTATAGCATGTGACATTACGGCAAAACGTATGGATAAGTTAGGATCAAAAGAAATTCCAGTGGTCGGAATGCCAATGAATGAAACCCAACTACGAAAACTCACACCTTTTAAATTTCAAAATTGGGTCGTACAACGAGTTTTCGGAACGACCTCACAACGGAAATCTGGTGATATGGGAATTGATGGGTATACGGAGGATAAGGAACCAATACAGGTAAAACAATCTGACAGTGTTGGAAGAAATATTATCGATAATTTTGAAACGGCGTTACGGCGTTCCAAACACAAAACGGGGTTAGTTATAGCCTTTAGTTTTGGCAAAGGAGCTTATGAGGAAATAGCTAGAGCTAAACGCCAAGAAGGTTTAGGAATTAAACTCATCACTGTTAGCGACCTTCTAAAAAAACAACGTCAGTTATTAACTGCTTAAAATTTCTGTTAACCTTGAGGTTTTACTTCAATTTTCTTTCCTTCTATGACAAATGTAATTTTGTCAGGTTTTCCCATCTTTTCCAGAATGGGTTTTGAGAAGATGCGAGCAAGTCCAGAAGCAATCACAAGTGCAATGCAACTCTACTTTTCAGGCGAATCTTTGAGAAATGTTACACAGTTCTTAAAACTTCAAGGTGTCAAGATTTCTCATGTCGCAGTTTACAAATGGATAAAGAAATACATTGGATTAATGGAAAAATACCTAGAAAATGTAACTCCACAGTTAAGCGATGTTTGGAGAGCAGACGAGATGTTTGTGAAAATCAAAGGGAATTTGAAATATCTTTATGCCCTAATGGATGACGAAACACGTTTTTGGATAGCAAAACAGGTTTCAGATACAAAATTTACAGAAGATGTAACGTCCATGTTTGCAGAGGGAAAAATAAGAGCAGGAAAGCGACCATTAGCATTAATCAGAGATGGGGCACAGAACTTTCACAAGGCATGGAAAAAGGAATTTAGAACAGCAAACAACCCAAGAACGATTCATATCAGCAGTATCACTTTGAAAGGTCAGCATAACAATAACAAAATGGAAAGGATGAACGGAGAAATCAGAGATAGAGAGAAAGTAATGAGGGGAATCAAAAAAGACGATTCTACTGTAATCAAAGGTTATCAGATTTACCACAATTTCATAAGAAGTCATCAAGCTTTGGATGGTAAGACGCCAGCAGAGTTGGCAAGCATTACAATACAAGGTCAAAACAAGTGGAAAACGATCATAGAAAATGCCAGTCGTGTGACGAAGGTTAACACGGATAAGAAGGTGACAACAAGTTAACAGAACCAAATTCAAAAGAATTTATATCTCAACCATCTGGATTAAACGTTCCAATGACACGAATACAAAATCAAACAACGGTAGGTCCGTTATCAACTAATGTGATTGAAAAGTGATGTTAACATGGCATTTCTAAAACCGGAACGTCCAAGAGCAATTTGTAAAATTTGTGAAATGATATTTCAGACTTTCTCAGAATTACGGAAACATAAGGTTCAAGCACATCAGCGTTATGATTCAGTTGATAAACAGTGGGGAAACCTAGGTGAGGATAAGAAGGATTTTTGGATATGCCAAAAACACAGGAAAAAATTAAATGATGATTTTCAATGTCCAGAAAAGGGGTGTCCTTGTATTGTAAGGATACGGAAATCCGAGTTCTTGAATGAAGAAAAAATAAAACCGGTAAAGACTGAGAAGCAAATTGATGAGGAAATTGATACAGAATATGCCCTTTGGGTTGCTGAACAGAATAAAAATTGTATGTCCTAGCTATAGGACACATGTACTAAATCAAGGACATTCCAAAATTACATGTAAAATTGGATACTATCCAAAAAGTTAACAAAAATGTGAGCGTTTTAGATTATTGCTCTATCAGGCAGAGCAAAATAAGATTTTCACGAATGATTTTATTCAATTTCATTAACACAATATTTTTCATCCACGAATAAAAAATATGGATTTATTTAGCTTGAGCTAAAAAATATCCGAAGCGGGGGCAATTATTTTTGTATAAAAAAAAGCTAGCTAGGCATTTATAAAAAGCGTAATTTACTTTTTAGAAACTTTCACGATCATATAGTATGGTGAAAAATAAATCCAGTAACCGTAGGACGGTGAATTAAATGGGAGAGTGCAACATGGAAATAACAAGGTGTCCTAACTGCAATAATGAATGTGATGAAATCAATTTTACTCCAATAAAGGATTTATCAGGATGGACACTCAAGCCAAATGAAGAAGGAAGGTTGATTGGATACAAAAATGAGAATGATGGTACAACAATAAATCCATATCCAAAGGGAGGAACGCAACTAATTTGTAAGGATTGTTGTCTATACACCTTCTATCCAAGAATGTAAAATGACTTTAGAGGAAGAAAATTTGAAGGCATTTGAAAAGCTGTTAAAGCAAGCCGAGATAGAAAAACAGGGGCGACTTGGTTCATACCATTATTACCGTGATCAATATGATGGTAGGTACGGTTGGTATGTATCAAGGCAAAAGGACGGAAAGTTTCATGCCTTCATAAATACAAAAAGGAAGCACAAGGTTAGAACCTTTACAAAAAAACGCAAGGCGATAGAGTGGGCTTACAACAATTGGCGCAAGCGTAACGACCGGCAAAAGGCGGCAAAAAAGATTCGTGCCATAACACGCGAAGCCGCAAAGCCGGTACTTACTGGTACACAACGGTACCTAATAACTTGTGAGAAGGCAATAACACACAACCAAGCCTTGTTGAAAAGGAACCAAGCAAAGATCAAGTCCCTAATGACAAGAAGCAAGACTTACCAAAGACGAATAAAATACTATCAGAAAAAGAAGAATATGTTAGCGGAACCGCAACCGCTAACCGCCTAATTTTTTTCCAGACGGCTTATATTTTTCTCAAGGTGTTCAAGCAAGACTTGTAATCCCTTGAAATTATTGTGATGTAAAAAGTCTTTGCAGACTTCGATGGTTTTTTTATGTCGGTCTAAAATCTCCATTGCTACTTGTGGATGATAATTTGTTATCATAGTTACCTACCAAACCGCATTATAATCAATTTTTCCAAAACAAACCTGTGTAAACAATCTCTGCATTGATACTTTTGAATTTCTATATTATTTCTTGCGGGATAAAAACCATATTTAATTATATTTTTTGAGTTACATTTCAAACATGAATTTCCTTTTTTTATTTTAAAAATTTTTTTTTCAGTATTTTTTATTCTATTATGATAAAGAAAACTATGCAATTCTGAATCACATTTACGGCACACACGCGCACCATTTGACCTTATCCTAGTATTTTTATCATTAAAAGGGTGACCAAATTTACAAAATCTTTTTGCTAATTGCCTTTCCCTAGCAAGTTGAGGGGAATTTCCTCTCAATACATTTTCTCGTCTTGTTACAATTTCTAAATGGTAAGGATTAATACATGCCCTATTTCGACAAAGGTGATCAAGCTCAAATTTACGTGGTATTTTTCCATTTAGCAATTCAAAAATAAATCTATGTGCAGAGAATATTTTTCCATTAATCTTGATTCGACCATATCCACTACGTTCCATTGAATTAAATGTCCAACATCCAGAAAAAGGATCTGCCTCAACTTTATCCCAAAATCGTTCCAGATAATCTACTTCATTCATTTCCATCCAAATCCTTTGTTATGGAAAGGATCTTGGTTCTTGGTATTACAACCGGAAATACAATATTGTGTAACTTGCTTTGCAGTGGTAAGCCAAGCTTGATACTTCAACCATACAGAATCAGCAAGATCAAACGGTGTATTCTTAATCGGAACGGACTTGGTAAAGTTGAAGTTGGTTTTAAGGCAACCGTTTTCAAACATTGCAATTGTATCGGCTAGAACAGAAGGATCAAAGACTAGGTTGGCATTGGTACAATCAGGTGAAACGTACCGAGTGGTAGTATAGGAAGCAGCTTTTTCACCAACTTCATTTATTGTTATGTTGCTGTTGCTTGGCGTATTCTCAATGGAATTGGTTGCTAGAGTACTCAATGTAGTATAAACAAAGTTGGACGGTTCAATGTATATCAACTGTGATTCCTGTGCCAAACCAAGGTCATAGAAACAGTCAACACAAACGGGGGAATTACTTTGGGTGGTAGAATCTTTGATTATATAATTCCAATAATTACTTACCTGCGGTGCCGTCCTACTCCATTGATTATTCTTTTTAACAAAGTATCCAGCTTCGGGAAATGACTTTGTAGTGTCAAAAGGCATTAACTTTTCAAGTGATGGGCAAGCTGTGGTGTCATTAATTTTCAAAAGCTTGTTGCAAGATTCAGAATATTCGACTAGCACAATTGGAATCCTTGAAATTGTTACATGTCCTGCAATAATTATTATTTGTTCAGATGTGGTATAGGTACCGGTGGAATCAACCAAGTTTGCAGTAATGGTATGCCATCCGCTAGCAATACTGCTTACAGGAACCTCCCAACCGTTCCCGCTTATCACCAAGGTACAAGTCCAACAATTGCCGCTTGGGATACCAACATATCCGGTCCCACCGTCAATACTTACACCAATTTCTGATACGGTTCCAGTGGTTGTAAAAGTTCCAGAAATTGTAAGACTAGAAGCAAATATAGGTACGTTTGGAACCGGATTAACAATTGTAATCGAAGAACTGGAAAATCCGTTGGCATAATTAGTGTGGACTACAAAGGCAACTAAGAATACGAGTAAGGTCGGTAAGACAATTCCAGTTTTGTAGTCCACGAATTGCTCTATAAACCAATCTTAATTAGCATTGCGGATAATTTGTTAGAAATTGGGATTGAGAAATCAACTCATTTTCCGTTTTGAGTGTCAATATTCCAATATTTTCTAGAATTTTCTGGGCATTTCCAACTGTTTTTTCTGATACTATCAGATTTTACATGCATTTTTTGATACTGTAAGGTTAGGCTATATTTTCAAATCGAGTTTTGGCATCTTAATCCCATCTTTGGAATGTAAGATACCCTCTCTTCCATAACCGCTTGGCAATTTACCACTCATAATATTTCCAAAACCGTATGATCTAGAAAAGCCATACTTTCCAGAACCACTTTTTCGGTTCCTGCTCAAATCAGTTTTCAATCCCTTTATTTCATTTCTAAAGTTATGCGTCTTGATGTAGGTTCCATCTGGATGAAATTCATGGATGCTATATTCCCCATGTGCGCCATGTTCCGCATGGACTACTCGGTGAATTTTACCTTGAATATAGATGCCTTGCTTGCCATGGAATTTTTTGTGTATAAAACCGTATGCGAGCCATTTTCTATAAGCTTCTTTGTTTTTGAAATGCAATGCCATTTAGTATTTGATCCTACTTAGATTCGGCAAGCCAATTTTAGATTGTCCGATGGTGCCGGTGTTTTTGCGTTTTCTCTTTCCACGGTGTCCTTTTTTTGCATAGATATTACCATAATAACCACCCATCGCGCGCCTTGGATGATGTTTGCTATGCATTTTAGTTCCATGGTGCCTTGATCCGCAATGCTTACACATCATACCGCATCTGTGGGTCATGTGCATACCGCTTCCGCAATGTTCACAAGGCATGTTTTTACAAGAACTTGATGATAATTAAAGATTCTATATCTTGATTTTTATCGGTTTGTATGCAAGATCATAGCTTGATCTTACACCAAAATTTGCTTTCTTCCCTTTCTTTGAGTTGATATCACCAAAATACACCCTTGGACCGATACCAATCGGTACTATCTTGTGTTGTTTGGGATATGGAGCTTTCTTACTACCATAAATATTATGCCGTAAAAGGTCATAGCTTTCTGCCAGTACAAACAACCCAACTGCGGCACCAAGCAAGCCAAATCCAAAACCGCCACCGCCGCCCATTATAAGTTAAACCTCAGATCCAATTTTGGCATTTTGATCCCGTCTTGATGAATTATACCTTTTCTCTTTGCAACTTTGCCATGAAATCCGTGCTTCGCTTTTTCATATCCATGATGGTGTCCAACAACATCAAAATCAGATTCATATAATGAAAATTTCAATCCTTTAACATGAACTAGTTCTTCTTCACCTTTTTTTCTTCTATTGTTGGTAACTTGCGTAACAATAAAATGATGTCCAGCATATTTTTCACCATAAGCTTCAATAGCATTTTCGGTCAATTCAATGATATCTCCTACACGAACCATCAGATATCCAACCCCAAATCAATATTCAAGTCAAGATTAATCGGTTTGAAACCATACTTGCCAGTTTTAATTTTAGTTTTCTTGCTTCCCATAATGTTAAAGTTTGGCAGATTGAATTTATTTGGTATCCCTACAGACTTGATTTTCTTTGTGCGTGTTTTTCGCTTACCACTTACCTTTGCATGTAACCCTTTCTTTAGCTGCTCATTTGGTAAGTCAGATTCATCCAATGTTTCTTCATGGACTAATTCATTGTGTTCTTCATCAAAACTCATATTTTCACCTTGATGTCAGGAAACTTGATCCCCATATTATGAATTATAGCTCGATGAGATTTAAGCTTTCTAGGTCTGCTTCTATAACCTTTCCTTGCAGGAATTATTCTTACATAGTCAGATTCAGTAGGTCTTGGCGGTCTAATCTTTTCAGTTGAAAAAATCCTTGTTTTTTCTTTAGCTCTACCTTCATGCCATGCTTTTATTTTCTTTTGATCACGATTATTGAACCTGATCAGATCATTCCTCCATACATGCCATAATCCAAAATCTTCTTGCAATGGATCAGCATTATGAATTATGTACCTTGTATCTCCCGAAGGATCAGTATAAATTTGCCTTACTTGGACTATTCCATGCATCGAATGATTGCCAGTTCCCTTTGCATAATCACCGCGTTTTAATTCAGTCATAAAAATAACTTCGGATATTTTACGTTTATCGAACTATCATATAGTCTAATTGTACCGGATTTACGTTTTTCCTTTGGGCTTCCTCTAGCTCTTTTCCTAACAGGTGTTTTAAGCAATCCAGCTTCCCGATGTGCTTGTTTGTTTCTAATTTCCTTCTTGATATAATCAAGATTTTTCTCTATCTTTCTAATGTCTTTGGTTGCATTTTTAAAATGATGGCGTTTGATGTTTGAAAATAATGTTCGGCTATAGCCTATGTTTTCACGGGCAAGCTTCTTGTCTAAATCCTTACACCCCGACCGGTATAGCTAAATTTCTGAACGCCGGTATCACCTTTGATTGATTTACAATGTTTACAACGACCATTTATCAAAGGTCTGCCACAATTAAAACAATTCATATTCTAATCTTGATATTTGGGAACTTGATGTTAAAGTTACCTATTCCAGAATGTCGCCTTGCCTTTCGTGGACTAGATTTCTTGATTGGTTTGATCTCAACATGTTCCGGTCCTATCTCACCAACAATAAACGTAGTAGCACCATTGATATCCTTATCACTTCCGCGGTTTGCACTAATAATTTTTCTAAAATCTGCTTGGGTTGGTTTTGGTGGACGAGTTTTTCCATGTAAAATAGAAAGAACCCAATTTTCAGCTTCTTTCTTAGTGATTTTTATAATATCAGAACGCGGAAGCTGCTCGATGATTGATGGTTTATTTGGATTAATTGTTCTGACTGCATAAATATGCTTACCAGTAACCTCATTGATATAATGATGAATAACTCTTGCGTATCCGATAAATTTTGCAGATACGTAATCACCTGTTCTTATTTTTATCAAATCTTGAACCTCAAATTTAAATCAGGTAATTTAATCCCATCTTGGTGAATTGTACCAATTCTGCTTTTCTTTCTTCCCTTTGCATGATAGCCGGTTCTTGCAGTAATGACTTTTCGGAAATCTTTTCTCGTTGGTTTAGGAACATGACCAGTAATAATAAATGAAAGTAAGTTACTCCAATCATTTTCAGTCCTTGGTTTAATCTTTTTTCTCTCCAAATATTCTGCTCTTTCATGCATCATAGCTAATTCATTTTGATCATATTCAGATTCATCAATTTGCCATTTATCGCGCAACAAGGAAGAATAAGTTTCAGGGTTTTCACGATGCAATCTTTCTTCCCAATCTTCATCAAATCTTCCCATTAGATTTTCAACCTCAGATTCAAATTCGGTAAGCCAATTCCTTTTTGGTGAATTGTTCCCTTTCTGCTACTTCTACTTTTATATCCTCTTTTTGCCGGAATTATTTTAGAAAATTCACTCTGTTTTGGCTTGTGTGGTCTGTATTGTTCCTTTTTTGTAGCATTAAAATAATTAGCTAAATTTTGTGCTTCGATGTAGTCTGTGGTTCTTTTGCCTGCAAACCCACCAAACTTACCATCAAAAACTTGATAGGTAATGTATTTATCTTCGGATTCAGTAACATCTCTAACATAATATCTTTTTCCCATTAGAGATAAAACCCCAATTTCAATCTGGGTAGATTGATTTTTGTTGAATGAATCAAACCACTTCTTCCCTTCTTACGTCTGTTTACTTTGTATAAGGGCGTAACATCAACACGTTCCGGTCCAGCTTCACCCACCCTGATATGCGTATGTTTCTTTACAATCTCATCAAATCCTTTTCTTGCATCAATTGTTTTTTGATGTTTGTGATGATATTGCGCAATTGCTACTTGTAATTCCCTTGGGAGATTCCTATATCTTCTAAGAAGGTTTTTTGCTTGATTGTAAGAAAATCCGCGGGAAAATGAAGCTAACACTTTCGTTCTTTGTCGTGGACTGAGATAATCCCACCAAATTTCAGCATCACTATCAAAAACTTTGGCATGAACTCCCTTTTTTGCATAGGTTAAACTCCTATTTCTCAAAAATTGTCTTTGTTTTAAGGAATGTCTTGCAATTGCAAAGGAAAGATCATCTTCTTCCATCAAAACCACTTTGTATTCATAAAGTCCACATACTTTGGTCTTTCGTTTCTTTGTTGTCTAGCTTCCTGAACATCTTCTCTACTAAAAACATTCCCCGTTTCGCTTGCACCAGTAAATACATTTTCTCTACGCAAGTGCAATATATCATCTGGGCTTAATACACCCATGTTAGGAATTTTTTTCTCTTTTTTTCTTCCATGAAATCCAAATAAGGCTCTTTTCTTGTGCAGCTTCTTTTTTAGGTGATGCATTTTTACATGTTCTCGCCATTCTTTAAAACTAGAGAAAGTCCAAGCACATGACTTACATTTATAGCCCATTATAGTTTCATCCTCAAATCAAGTTTAGGTAATTTAATCCCATCTTGATGAATTGTTCCTTTCTTTACCACTTTTCCATGATGTCCCTTCTTTCCAAAATGCTTTGCAAGCCATCTTTCATTCCTAAGTTTATCGACTTTTTTTTGCCATGCAAGTTTTTGTTCCCCAGATTCAATATTATCATGGAATCCTTTAGCTGCATAATATGGCAATGGTCCCATTCCCTTCTTGCTTCTTTCCTTGTTTATTTTCTTGATGTTTAACCGGTCTTTTTCTAGTTCATTGTAATGCATTTTCCTATAATGCCTGTTCAATTGTGTTGCAGTTTCACATCTAATACCACATTCACGGCAATGTTCCATTAAAATCCCACCTTGAAATCCTTTAACCTGCCACCGCAATTGATACAAGCCTTGCCCAAGGCATATTGAATTTGACCGCACTTGATACAAACTTTTGCCAATCAGATTTTCACCCTGATATTCGGAAAGTGAATACCGATTTGCTTTCCTTTGTTATGCTTTCTTCTAACTGTTCCTTTAAATCCACGCTTTGCATGAACATGTTGAAAGTGTTGACGATAAAATCTTGTAATCTTTTTCCTAATTGAATCTTTGAAATAAAGATATGGATATTTATTGTGAACACCATGCTCAAATTTTATCCTCATTCTATCAAGGGCATTTTCTCTTTCAGTATTAGACAAGCGATCCCACCACAACGCACTTTCATTATCATAATATTCCATTATAGTTTGAACCTCAAATCAAGCTTTGGCATTTGTATTCCACTTTGATGAATAGTTCCTTTCTTTGAAGTTGCTCTCCTAACTTTACCATGGTATCCGTGCATTGCAAAATTAACACCTTTCGTATTTCTTGCTTCATGGATATCTCTTTTCAAAAATGGAATTATATGTTCAGTCAATTCCTTGCCAAATTCTTTTTGTAAAAAGGGTTTTAATTTAGGATTATTTAATTCATTTTCATTAACATCAATAATTGACGTTCCACCACCGGTATGAGAATCATCAGATATTGATGCTCTAGGCATCCCATTAACTATTTCTGTAATGATTAATAATCTTCTGTTACCAGTCCTATCATAAAATCCACGATATATACTACAAAAATTTGTATATTTATTTGGGTGGAAATTGTATTTCTTTTTTGTTATTAATTGAATTGCCATTAAATCTTCAACCTCAGATTCGGCAACTTGATACCGCTTTGATGAATAGTTCCTTTTTTGGTTGTTCTTTTTCTTACTTTCCCATGATATCCAATATTAGCTTGTTTCCTTCTTGTGTGTCGATTCATCAAAGATTCATAAGCAATTTCCATGGCTTGTTCAACACTACCATGAAACCTAGGATCAGTCTGAACTAATCTCATTCTAGAGGAAATTTCTTTTTCACACCTGCGGCAAGGTTCCTTGGGCTTTAGTGTATGACCACAAATTCCGCACCAATCAGGACCACGCCCATAGAATCTTTTTGGTTCGTGTTGTGTAAAATCAACCATTTCTATAACCCCAAATCAAAGTAAAGATTGTCTTTTTTCTTTTTTCCGGTTCCAATACTCCCTAGTACGTCTTTATTGATTATTGAATCGGCACCACCAAAACCGGTTATATCAGGGAATTTAAAATAAGATGCATAGTTCGTTGTACTTGATTTTGATTTGGCATTAAGCGCATTAATTTTTTGTCTTGTTTCAGCAACACGAAACCTAGCTTCCGCAATCTTTTCTTCCTGTTCCAACTTTTGCAACTGTTGATTTAGCTTTATCATCTCATTTTGCATACTTTGTTTGTCTTTTGGTGCAAGTCCATAAGCTCGTGCAAGCAGTTTAGCATATTTTTTTAATTTTTCTTTAATTCCATGTTTCATTTTTTCCTTTTCAGCGGGATTAGTTGGTACGGGACCAAACTGATCACCGGCATGAAATTCTTTCTTCTTTCCAAAAACCATTAGTATCTTATCCCCTTCAAGTTTGGCAAATTTATACCACTTTGATGAATTGTACCTTTCCTAGAGGAATTCTTCCTTGTTTTTCCATGATATCCACCCTTGGCACCATAAGGTTCCCTGTTATATCTTCCACAATGCTCACACATCCCACGGTTTGCACTTGAATCATAAGGTTTGCGGCAAAAGGTACAAATAGTTAGCATTATAGTTTCAACCTCAAATCCAATTTAGGCATTTTTATTCCATCTTGATGAATTATACCTTTTCTCTTTGCAACTTTGCCATGAAATCCCTTTCTCGCCCTCACAGAAAACTCACTACCAGCTTCCGAAAGCGGAACTCTCTTTCCTCCATGTATTAAAGAACCTTCACCATGCTTTCTTGAATAATATACATCACTATTCATTGCTCTTAGTATGGCATTGATTCCGGCTTGAGTTGTCACAGTAACATATCCCGCATCAGTAAAGTGTATTCGCCCGCTAGAACTCTTGTATGCAATTTGATTTCCAAAAAGATAAAAATGTTGACCGTCAGTGTAATAATTACCGGATGAAGCCTTTCTTCCTTCAACAAATGCTCTTGCAACATCAGCTCTATCCATTATATTTTCACCCTGATATTGGGAAAGTGAATCCCAATTTGATTTCCTTTGTTATGTTTTCTTTTAACAGTACCATGAAATCCACGCGCGGCTCGTTCAAATCCACAATTAGGACACAAATGCCTTCCACCTTTTAAAAATAAACCACCATTACACCTAGGACAATAACCGGCAAAGCGTTCACCTTCCGATGGGGTCATTGTTTCACCATACTGAATATGATCTAACAAGTCATTTGCGGCAATACGATCATTCCTTCTCAACGATTCATAACTAGAATATTGCCTTCCATACATTGTGGCAGGGAACATTTCTCTTGCAAACCGCAAAGCCATCTTGCGGGAAATCGCATGTCCACACATTTGATTTTTTGAAGGGTTTAGTGATAAATAAGGATTCTAAACATAAAGTTGCTGCACACGCAGAACATAGTCCACGTTGGGGTCATTCTGCCTTGCCCTTTGAAATGCAAGTGCCTGAACCGGATTGTTAAAAATCCTAGTTGTCACACCACCTTGGACGCTATATTTTACTATATATTTAATTCGCTTTTGGTATTGCTTTTTAGTCTGAATATTAGGGCTGACAAAGGAAGGATTGGTTCTATTTGGATCATTATTAGCAATGCGTCTTGGGCGTGGTCCGTCAAATATGGTATAGTTATCAATGGTCATGCTAACTTATCGTGGTTTGGATAAATTGGCTCGGTACAATCTGCTTTGCATCTTTGAACTGCTTCATCGCTTCACCTTGTACTGCGTCAGGTATTGACCTGATTGGTAATCCAATCTGTTTTATACCTCTAGCTAGAATATTTCTAGCTGCATTGATGTCTCGGTCAATGTGCAAACCACATTTAGGACATCGTATCATTCGGTTCTCTTCGAGGATTGTATCCTCACATATTGAACACTTTGATGATGTTCCTTTTGGGTTTACATAAATTACTAAAAGTCCATTTTCATTTGATTTATAGGATATGATTTGCTGTAACTTGAATCTTGACCATGAATTTAGCCTGAATCTGAATCGCTTTCCCTTCCAGTCACCTTTTCTGCCATGGTTTCTAATGTACTTTAACTTCTCAAGAATTGGTATTTTATTCTGTGATACAATACCATTTGCGAGATTGTACAAAAAATTATTTTCCTTGTCTTTCTGTTTCTTGCCATACTTTTGTGCCAGTTTTTTTCTTATTCGATGATCGTTTCTTGTAAGATGAGAAAGCCGTTCACGTACAATTTGTTTGTAGGATGTGATTGGTGAGAGATCATGGACATTTTCTTTCCCGTCAAACGAAGTCACATTTTCAAAGTTCATGTCTATACCAATATATCCAGATGGTAACTTTTCTTTTGATGTGTAGCTGTATGGAATGATTATTTCATTCTCTCTTATTATCATATTTCCAATCTTGATTCCTTGTTCTGACAGTTTTGAAATTAGATAGGCATTAAGATTAATTGCTATAAACTGCCTTGGTTTTGTAGAAAAATGGATATAATTGCCCGTTAATTTTATGTTGTTGGAATCAATTATAATTACATTTTTCTTCATATATGGAACTTTGGCATCTGGCTTTTTCTTAGCAGTTTTCCTATAATTTTTGAGAATGGCATGAGCCTTGAATACCGCCATTGAAATTAGATATGTATTGTAATTGTTTTTGAATCTGTCATAAACCAAGTTTCTAAGAGATAGTTTTGATGTAAGTTTTGATTCAATGCCAACCCTTATTGATTCATTTACCATGTACCTGAACTCATCAAATAAATTCCTGTCTTGGAATACGTACTTTTGCTTGAGAGATTTTGTTACATTCATTTAGTCAAACCACGACTTTATAGCAGAACTAATTTATTTAATCTTTTTTCCAAGTATTTCGGATTCCATCACCTGATCCAATTCTAGTTTGGATAACATCAGTCAAAAGATCACCGGTACTTTCATAGATAGATGTGTCTGAAATCCTTCCCCTCATAGGTGGTTGATAACCAAGACCGATTATTCTTTGCCTTAGTTCCTTTGAATCAAGTTTGGCAAGTTCAGTGGTATCATAATCAACTTTCTTCTCATCAAGCAATATGGCAAGTCGGTAAAGCAATTTTTGTTTGGGTCCAGTAAAATGAAGAAAAATCTTTTTATCCTTGGTCATTATTTATCCTTTTTAATTCAATCTTGCTTTTCAGTTTTAATTCATCAATGTTAGGTTCCACATTATTATGATACAATCTTCTTGTAGCTTCCCGCATTGCACATTTCTTACTAACACCAATATCAAGTAAATTGATCAATGTAAGATAATGACTAAGGGGTTTCATTTCGACTTTGCCATTTTTGGTTGATTGTTATCTGCAAGAAAACATACAAGGATACACATTACTAGTCCAGTTATAGCTATAGGTAGTCCGTATATTGAATATGCTCTCATTTGATTGCATGATACGATTTTACTTGGAATTGCATGAGAACAATCTATAGTACCACCTATTAGGTAAAAAAACCCGCCACCAAGGACTAAGAAAATACCAAATGATACATAGCTAAGGACATTCATTTCTGATAACCCAACCTTCTACCAGCTTTAAGATAAGGGTTGTGTTTTCGCCATTTTTTTATTACAAATTTCTGTTTCTTTCGTGAGTAACCAAGGAACGATCCATTTCCAATCAGGTAGTATTGTTCAACCTGCCTTTTCAGCTTGTTTGCTTCCCTTGTCATTTTTTCCATAGTTTCCTTTTTTTATATTCATCATTTAACCAAATTATAATTGCATCTTCGATTGGAAATTCACCGGTTTTGAATATTTTTCTAATTTTACCACAAATACAAAGTCCATGTGTAAGACCGCATTTGATACATGGTAGATTAATTCCAGTTTTATTCAGGTTAGGTTTAAAATAATTATCGGTCATTGTAAAACCTTGTCCCAACATTCCTTGTGATAAGCCCTTGTTTTATGCTTGCCCCTCGAACGATAAAGTGTAATGTTCTTTACAGTATCACCAATCTTAAAAAGAATATTGCATTTGTAACATGACGGGTGTTTCATTGTAGTAAATAATTGCGGGCTAACAATGTAGGTATTTTCTTGCGCCATTTATCCAACTCCCGCCGGTTCAGGTCTGCGGCTTCGCATTTCATCCCTTTGTGCCGCGCAACTACTACAAAGATATTCGCCTAGATTGGTTCGCTTTCCTTCCCTTTGAAAACAACCCTCACACAAAACCATTCTAACCACCTAATGATTCAGGACTTGCTTGATAGCCTTCTTTCGTTTTCTTTATGAACCCAAGCTTTACTAGTTGCCCAAATCGTATGTTGGAATCTTTTTGAACCTTGTAACCAATCATCCTGCAAACAATACGGCTTTTAAATGCCTTTTCCGGCATCCGGTAGAACGCATCAACGGCTTTTCTTTCTTGGATTCGTAATGTAGCAGCTAATTTTTTCACACCGGCTAATTGTAAAATTGGGTGGTGGGCTTCAAATTCTACCGGTTCCTTTTCAATTTGTTTTGGCTTGCTGATTTGTATTCTCTTACTCTTTGCAAAAATTTTAGAATCTTCTCGAGCTATACCAGCAAAGGTTTTGTCTTGTTCACCTTGCCTGTGCAATACAATTTTGAATCCCTTGTCCATTAATCCAAATAATCTTTTATGATCATCTTGGTATTCAGTACCGGTCATTATGAGATGAGCTTCACCTTCATTTCCTCTCCCATGTAATAATCTAGTAAACCTTTGAAGCTCTTGTCGCCTACTATTACCAAGCCAAGAAACTTCAACAATTCGTTTGATATCAGAAAGGCTTACTCCCTCATCTCCTACCCTAGATACCACGGAAACCAGCGCGTCTTGGATTAAACTCAACCTTTCCTTGCTTTGTCCGTGAATATGTGGAAGGTCAAAACGTTTTGATATTGTCTTTCCCATCTCTATTGAATCACAAAATATGATAGTTTTCATCTGGATTTGCAACAAACTTTCAACCTGTCTTATCCTTTCAATTTCATTCTTTACAATCCAAACATGCATCGAAGGGTTTTGGATTATCCCAAGCTGCTTGAATGTTTCCCACGCCAAACCAACCGGTTTTCCAGTTAATGCAAAAATATATTCCTCTCTAGAATCTTCACGCATTGGGGTAGCAGACAATCCAATACAATATTCACTATCAATGGTTGCAAGTTTTGAAAACTCATTAGCAGGTAAATGTTGACAATTATGAACTAAAACATTTCCAGCAACAAAATTTTCATTGTCTTTTACGTCAATACAATATGAAAAATTAACCGATGATTTTCTATGCCCCCATGGTTTAACTTTTTTAATTTTTTCAATTCTAGTCAATGAAAATGGAAAAGGCTTTGTAACCAATCTGCGATCGTATCCTCTAAATTCAGGCAATAATTTGTATTGCATTGTTGGAATAACAATATCTTTGATAAGATTACATAATATTCGAGTAGATTCTCTACCAAATGAAATTGTCGGACCTTTTTTTGTTAGTAAAGCTTTTGTTTTAAATGAAAATTTATTGTTTAAAATTGAACTCATTTTTTTTGCCATATTATAATTTCTACCTTGAACGTGTAAAATTGCGGTATCCCTTGTTAACGAACCATCATCCATATACCAATATGCCAATCCATATCTTGTCAAACATGAAACCAATTCATCATCTTGATTTGGAACCAACAATAGCTCAACCGATGAAGCACTTGTTGAAACATAAACACCATCTTTAGGGGAAAATTCAGTTAATTCATGTTTTGGTTTACTAAAAAGCATTGAATCAAAGATTCTTAGTTTGTGTTTTAAATATTCTAGTTGTTTTTTACCATGAACTAATCGTATTCTAGCCTTTTTATAATAACTTGCTAATGAAGCATCACCAAGAACGCATCCAAATAATATTTGCCATTGTAGCGAACCCAAACATTTTGGCATACGCCAACGAGTTTGGATTTTGGGGCGAGATAAAACATGTTCACCTTCCTTTAAATTATCAGCACGAACCCAACCACCTCTTTCCAAACAATATAAAGGATGATTCTTCGTACAAGTTAATTTAGAAAATCGTTCTGTAAAACTAATTTGTAGTAAATCATCATCCAATTTGTTCTTAATCCAATTAATAACAGGTTTATTTTCCCATTTTTTATTTAAAAAATTATAACTCAAAACAGAAACTTCTTTTTTACCATTTACAATGGGACCAATTTTTTCAGGCTTACCATTTGCTAGGATAATCTCAGAATCATAGTGTAAACATTCATCAATCATCTTTAGCTTATAATGACGTTTTGATTTCACAACACTTTGGTAGGTCCCAACATAAACATCGAAACCATCTTTCTTAAAGTCATTAGTAACTTTCAATTTAGTATAAAGTTCAATCCTATCGATCCATTGTTCAATCAATAATCTTGTAGGTACTGCAACAACATGCGGTCCGTAAAGATGTGACAAAGCCCACATGCCCAACCAAGTTTTTCCAGTACTAGGGGGGAAAAATACACCAATATTACTATACTTCAAAAATTCCTTCCAAGCTTCTTTCTGATAGTCCCTTAATTCAAATTCCACTGGAAGGTTCAATAAATCATCTTCCCGT
>Ga0187846_10000102_pt1 | contig 48888 bp, 87 predicted proteins | sample TC_taG_FD_161473 | JGI IMG/M metagenome (GOLD analysis project Ga0187846, IMG submission 161473) | Biofilm microbial communities from the roof of an iron ore cave, State of Minas Gerais, Brazil - TC_06 Biofilm (v2) | ecosystem: Environmental > Terrestrial > Deep subsurface > Cave > Wall biofilm... | reverse complement strand
GACGTTCACGCTGTAGAGACCCGAAGGCGCGACAAAGCTGTAGCCCCAAAACGCCGAACCCGGCAAACACCGGAATCCGTATTCAAAGACGTTGCGATTGGGAATGATGGTGCCGCCGGCGTCTTCCGGAACCGTCAGGATACGTTGGGCGTAAGCTCTCGACCGCCTGAGCGCTTCAAACTCATGGAGCGCCAAGGGCAGAAACCGGAGATCGCATTTGAGTTTCGTGCTGTAGAGGAAACCGTCGATAATGGGGTATTCCATCATGCGGCCTTCAATTTCGGAAGTCTCTGACGCCCCACCAAATGGACCGTGACCGTCACGGGCGCAATGGACGTGAGGCTGTAGAGATACAGTTGAATCTGGGTATTTTGCCGGTACCGCAACGGCGGCACAATGGCGCCGTTCTGATAGGGACTCCCGGGCGCGCCATTGAGATATACGTCCAGCAGCGGAATGTTGGAAATTTGGTTTCTGGCGTAATCGAACAGCAACACGGAACACACGACCCTGGGTAATGCGCTCCCGGCCTGGTAAGTCAGGATCACGTTGTACAGATCGAAATCGTAGTCGTTGATGTTTTGTTGAACGACCACGGGGGCCGTGGCGGGTCCGGCGGTCGCGAGCGTGGCGGTCAACGGGTACGTGAAGGTCCGCTCGTCGTAATCGCACGAATCATCTTGGGCGTTGCCCAGCCGGGGTAAACGCCGGACACCCTGAAACGCGATTTGGGTTTGTAGGATCTTGGGTCCTGCGGCTGCAAGGGCGAAGCCGGCAGCGGTAACGGCCAGCGACAACGGCATCATGGCGTGGATCAAAAAACTTCCCGCCGTTACCGAAATCCTCTGGATGTAACTATGAATTCCCGAACCGAACGGTACGGACCCCGGAGGATTGAGCGCATAGTCGTAGTAAAGCGTCGGCGTAGTCCAGACACCACCGACCCGGCTGCTGGCCCAGATTTGCTGAGGGCCTGTGTCGCCCGCCTGGTTGGTCACGACCCAAAAGACCCACAGGGTCGCGCCAGTGTCATAGAGGGCCGCCGGTGGCCCTTGGAGCACTGCGGCTCCGGGACAGGTCGTGTGTCCCGGATCGGGGGTCTCGACGGTCCAGGAAGGCGCCGGAAGGCCAGCACCATGGAGCATGTGGATTTGGTTCGAAGCCCCTGATGTTCCGTAGAAAATCGGGACCCACAGATCCGTGCCGTTGATGACGGGCGAGCCGGTCACGACCGTGCCGCCGCCCAGCGCTCCGGCGCTCAAGACCGTGACGGCGGCGGACGGAATACCCGCGGCGCTCAATTGGATGTAGTTCAGGACCGATGACGGAACGGTGGTGTCGTCGTGCTCGTAGAGGATGTGGGTGATGTCGGACGAATCCGTTATGACCGTCAAGGGGGTATCGAACTGATGGATCACGTTGGTGCCGGTCAGCAACGTGATGGTGCCCCAAACTCCACCGGAAAACAGGCAATACCACAGAGGCCCGTGGGTAGCGCCGTTGGTGGTGTTGCCGATCCAGAATACATAGATATTACCGTTCGATAAGCGCGTGATGTGCAGGCCGCCGCCAAGCCCCGGACTGAAGCCTGCGAGCGCGCCGTCGGCCGCCAAGATGGGGCTTTCGCCGCCCCATAGCCCGGTCGAGAAATTGAAACTGTTAACCGCGATATCGTCGGCCGCGACATCGGCCGGCACGTACACCATGTAGACCGTGGAGCCGCCGGGATAATAGCAGTTGACGCTCAGACCCGATCCTCCGCTGTTGGGCTGGTGGGCCGCATCCATCTGAGTCCAACTGGAGCCGCCATTCGTGGTTTTCCACACCGTCACAGTGAAGGGCGCGGTTGGCGTCGCCAGCACCATGAAGTACGTCATTCCGGTCCCGTATCGGAAGACCCACGGCTTGACACCCATCTGCCCGCCGATCGCGCTCGAATCCGGAACGCCGCCGCTCAATTTCGAGCCAGTCGAAAATCCTGTAGGATCGATCAGGACCGGAGTACCTTGGAATACCGGGGGGGGATCGCGGAGCACATCGTAGAGATCGAACCCGATCACGGAGGTTTCGGGATACAGCAATTCGTTCGGAAACGCCAAATCGTCGTTGATGGAACCGATCAGCACAGGGTCGGAGGAAAGCGGCCGCTTTTGAGCGTCGCGCAGTTGAAAACTGCCGCCCACCGGATTCACGACACTCGCGAGTCCCACGCACCGCCGCATGATGAAATCGCCCCATCCTCCCTGGATGTAGACGAATTGGTTCAGGGCATTGGTCCCGTCCGTTAAGGCCGAGCCATCAAAGGCCCAAGTGAATGGAAAGTCCTGATAGCCCTCCGGTGGCGTGTAGAGGGCGCGGGACGGCGGTGTTTTCAAAGCCGGGGTCATGGTTACTGGGTCTGCTGCATCCTGTAGCGTTTCACGCCTACAAAAATGATTTGAATCGTGTTGGTAAGGCCCGATAGGTCCTGGATGTCGATCACGATCCTGGAACCCGCGGGGAACGGATGCTGAGGGCTAAAGACCGTCGGGTTAGATGGGTCTTGCGAAAAGGCAGATGACAACATGAAGCCGCTTGAAAATTGATAGCCCGTGGCGTCGCCGATCCGGATTTGAAACAATCCCGTGGCCGTCGCGATATAGGCGGCCCGCAGTTCAAAATCGGAATCCGTTTGGATCTGGACGGTTTGGCCCGCAAGAGCCTGGTTGGGCGTCAGGACGCCGTTGGGTGGCGGGTAGACGTAGTTGTAGGGACGGTCTTCGTAGCCCGATTGTTGCGGGGGGGGCTGCATGAGACCCGCCATATATTCCGGACTGAACTGGTTCAACTTATAGGTCGGCGTCATGGTTCCTCAATTTGCAGGATGGATTTACTGGACTTACTCGCGGCCAGCACTCCGGGGCGTTCGTTCGTTTCCCACGCGCTGTGGACCATCCTGCTGCTCGTATATATATAAGGTCGGGTGGTGCCCCTTCGAAGTGTGCGGGCACCACCAAGCGGTTGTTATGCGGACAGGTTTTACTGCACGCCTCGGGCGTACAATCCCACCAACTCGCACAACATGATGAGGCCGTTGCCCGAAGCCGAAAGGGTCTGCGGGGTTCCGCCGTTGGTCAATTGAGCGAAAAACGTCATCTGATTGGCGATCACGAGCTTGACGGCCACGACGTTCATGGCGTCGCGCGAAGGCCAGCCATTCGTGTAGACGGACTCGCCGGTTTTGTCGCTGAATCCCGCGATGCCCCAGCCGGCGCTGAAATGCCGGATGTTGGCACGCTGGTATTCCTTTTTGCCTAGCCAGAATTCGAAAGCCCAGCTATTGAGCAACGTTTGGACATCACTGCGGAGCACGTCTTCGGACCAGCCCACACGAATGCCGAACACCGAGAACGCTTCAGGAGCGTCGAGTTTCGAGTTCTGTGTCATGTTGGTCTGGGCGTAGTTTTTGCCGCTCGAATTCTCCACGTTGGTGAAGAAACTTGAGTTCGGCGTGTTGATGACGCCGGCCGCCGCATACGTAATGGTGTCGTAGACGGGCGTATCTTGAACGTCCAGGGAGTTCGAAATATAAATCTGGCCCTTGAACGAGTTGATGATGAACTGCTGCTGCTGCGTGATGGCAGCGACGGCAGATTGCAGCGCGACGGCCCCGCTGGTCTGTTGAGCGGCGACGGCGGCGGCTTGATTGGCCATCTGTTGAGAAGCGGTCATGAGTTGTTCTCCTTTTTCCTTTCTTGGTTTGGCTTAGTACTTGCCGTAAGCCACGGGATAAGCGGCGCTCATCCCTTGATACTGACCGCCACCCATCAGGGCCGATGACGGCCAGAACGGGAGGCCCGGCGTAGACGGCACGAGATCGCCATACCCCCGGCGTCCCGAAAGTCCCACGGTTGCGCCGACCGAGGGGATAAATGCGTTGAGCGCTTGGGACCCCGCATTCATGAGTCCTCCAAAACCCACGGCCGAGCCGAAGTCTTTGGACACGAAACTGAAGGCCCACCATTCCGCGACCGCGATCGCGATGGCGGCCCCGACGGCGAACAAGTTATTGCTCGTGACGGCCGCGGGCAACATGGGCAAAACCGCGCGGTTGATCGTGACGCCGATCAAACCGCCGGCAATGTATTCCGCCAATTTCGGAATACTGGTGGTAGTGCCGAAAAACGCAGGATTCCTGCGTCCTTTGGGGCGATGGGAACGATTGCGCCTGCGGTTGTGCCGCGGCCCCATCACAATGACGCGGGTTCCTGGATTTCTCCGGGACCGACGCCGGTGATGCGGGTTGGCTCTATAGGTGCGCCTCCGAGCATTCGATGTAGCCCGGTGCGCCCTGCGATGCGTGCGATGATGCTTTCTCTTATGTGCTTTCGCTGGCATGTATCTCCTTTCAGGGTTCAAAAAACCCAACGTCAACATGTGCGCCGGGTTAACTACACTCTTTCGTTTGGCGCGGGGCCGGTTCCGGCGTCCGTTGGCCACTTGACGAATTCGTTCGACATGCATGTTCTACCGTCCGATCGTATGGGGCCGCTGGATGACGACCTTCTGGGTCCCGCCCGCCGCGACCGTGCCTTTTTGCAAGATCGTGTAATTGGGATTTTCGGAAGCCTCGAACCACGCGGACGTAATTTCGTTGCCGTCTTGCGGCACCAGCGTGACGACCGGGAATCCCTGGGTGATTTCGGCTGCCGTCAGGCCGAAGTCATGAGTAATGACGGCGGATGTATCGGCAGCCGCCGAAGCCGATACCGTCGCGATGACGGTGTAGTTCGGATTCGCCCCTTGCATCTGTGCGGCCGTCGGGGCAACGGTGTAGGGCCACAGATACGTGATGGTGACGGTGCCTTTTTGACTTTGGCGCCGGCGACCGGATACCACGAGCTTGGATTTCATTTCAAAGTGTCTCCTTTGGGTTTCGTTAAAGTGCCAATCTTTCAAATGTCTGTTTACCCGGAACCGTTACGTAGTCCCGTGAAGTCCTGACGCCGTAATAGGCCAGATGATCGGCTTCGGCGTGTTGCGCGATCCATGCCGGGATACCCAACTTCCCGAGCCTCAGGAAAAACGAATGGTCTTCCCCTTTGCCGGGATAGCGGTCAAACGGATTCTCTTTGAGTTCTGACGTGATGCGTTCGCATACCGATCTCCGGATCAACAGGCACCCGGCTCCTGCCGAATCGATTTGTATCAGGGGAAGCGTGCGGTCCCATTCGGCGATAATTTCATGACGGCCGGTAGCGGGATTGAGCAGATATGCGACCGGCAGATTGGGCGGGCTTTTATAACTGTAGAGTCCCGTCAAAACGTCCAGGTGATTGCGTTCGAATAACCTCACCATGCGGGCACAGAAATCTGGCTCTAGCGACATGTCGCAATCGAGCATCAAGATCCAGTCGCCGCGCATCTGCGTCAAAAGATCGTTGCGGGCATAATCGTGCAGGCTGAGTTTGGTTCTCACCGGATGGATGTGCTCGCCCGGCTGACACAGAGCTTCCTGGGTGAAGAGCAGCAGATTGCCCCAAGACCAGCAAAACTCTTCCGGCACCGCCATGATGCCGCCCATGTAGCCGATGGTCCCGATACAGCGATGAGTCAGCATGGTTGCTCCCGGATTGCCACAACGCCAGAACCGTGCTCGCCCCAGACGTAATGGATTCGACTGCGCTCCTGTACCGTAAGCCCGGCTTCCGCAATCCAGCCGGCCAGCTCGGGCCAGCCGATTGAACGATAATGATAGGCGAAGATTCCGCCGTGCCCATTTTGCGGCCGGACGTAATACTGGGCATCGCCCGCCGGAGCCTCAAGCCTGCCGTCATCCCGGCGTTGATCGTGCGGCATCGTGATGACGACGCGCCCGCCCGGCTTCAAGGCCCTGAGAGCTTCACGCAAAGTTAGCACCGCTTCGGCGTGTTCCATGTGTTCCAGGATTTCGCCCAACACAACGCTATCGAAAGCGCCGCTGAACGGAAGGGCGCGGCCATCGGCCAGCACATGGACCGGCATCGCCTCGTGGGTCACGTGATCGACGAGCCTCAAATCCAGGTTGACGGCTCCCATGGCGGCCAAACCCGCACCGTCCGTATTGGACCCAACGTTCAAGATCTTGCCCCGCGAGTACAGCCGTTGATAGCTGAACTGGTCGCGATAAATCATGGTGCTCATGCCGGAACCTCATCGATTTCGACAGCAGAGCTGAGGGCGGCCATGTCAGCCCTTCCCCATCCTTCCCATTGCCGGGCGAACACGTCCCAATCGAATGTTTCGATGGCCCACGGCATCATGTCGGCCCGGATCTCTGTCTGCCGGTCTGAATCCACCATCAGCTTGAAGGTTTCGAGCACATAGCGGGCGCGCGTGAGCGCCGATGCCTTAACGTTGCCGTCGATGAAGACGCCGTGCTGGACGTTCTCCGCAATGGCCCACACGGGAGTGGTGACCGGAATCGCTCCGCAGGCTTGGGCATCCATGCAGGTGATGCAACTGGTTTCCGTGAAGTTCGAAGGATGGACCCATAGCGAAGATTTGAACCATTCGCGCAACAAATCGGGCTGCCCCATGCGGCCGTGAAACGTCACGCCCGGCTGTTCCAAAAGGCTCCGTAGTCGATCGGTATTTTGCCCGACACGCGAATCCTTCCCGTAGTGCGCCACGACTTTTTCGATGTTGTCGAAACCGTAATAGATGTGGAGTTCGGCGTCCGCAACCAATTCCCTGAGGCGGGGGAAGATTTCGAGCAAGTATTCCATACCGCGGTCTGGGGAACTGGCGTACATCAAACGATGGGGGTCCCGTTCCGGCGGATCGAGCGCGATTTGATCGATGAGGCTGCGTTTGATTCCGTTCGACGAAACCGACACGCGAGCGGCGGGGTAGCGGTTCCGGAAATATTGCCCTTGGGTTTGGCAGAGCGCAACCAGACGCGTTAATCGCTTTTGCCGTTCACGATTGATCTGCTGGCCTTCCCTGGTGTAATCCACGTCTTGGCAGATCAGCCAGCAAGGTGCTGAGGCAGGAACGAAGTCGATCAATTCAGGAGCGCGATAGATGATCCAGATCGAATCTCGATCGTGCTGATTGGCTTCGGCAAACTCCGGGAAGTCCTCGAAGGAATGCCAGTTAACGCCGGCTGGATCGATAACGACATTGCGAAACGGCGTCGGCGCAAACGAAATCACGTTATGGCGCAGCCGCGCGAGCCGTTGTGCCATTTCGATATGGCTGGTCTCGGAACCTCCGATGCCTTGACGGTCCGGGTTGGTCCAATCCCATGGCTCGAACGTCACGGTCGATATGAAGACGAAGTTCATCCCACGATCCCCGGGCTTGCGCCCAATGCCTTCTCGACTTTTCCGATGAAATACCGGCCTCCCGCGATTTCCATGCTGGGGTTGCGGGGCTTGAAGATCAAGATCGGCAACACGCCGTCGCTATGGTCTTCGCCCAAGTCGTGAAAGAAATCGATTTCTTCTCGCCCGTCGGCTTCGAAGATTTTGCGCGTTCGGTAGGTCACGGATTTTATTTCGCCGATCAGCATGTGGTCCCTGACATCGTACTGGTTCAGGCCGAATTTGCCCATCAGCTGATCGATTGGGATCTTTTGATCGCCGCCTACCGGAATCATCTGGCGCCCGTCTTCGGTGCAACTGAGGAACACGACATCGGCAATTGGTGAAGTCGCTGGGTCTGGAGCGCTCAACACGGCTTCGGCATTGCCGTTCCGAATCGTCATGGAGATCAGCGGCCCGATGCTCCACAGATTGCTGTGATAGTGGACCTGTTCGACAAACTCCATGACCTCGGTAGAGGGAAAGCCATGGAAGTCTTCGCTCATTTTTTGAGCCGCATCGAGCGGATTCTTACGACCGTGACGCAACGGAAAGACTCGAACCTTGAGGCCCTTAGGATTCGAAAGTTCATGCAGCCTCATGCGCGCCCAACTTTGCGCGGCTTTGTAGGTTTTGAATTGTTCGTGCTCTGCGCCGATCCGGACGCCGAATTCATGCCGCCCGGTTTGGTAGATTTCCGCTTTGCGTCCGCCTTGCTTCAACTCCGCGAACGGATTCGTCGCGGACATCGGACACATTCGCCCCGGATTGCTCCGGCCGACCCGTGCCGCCGCTAGCAGTTCCCGCTTGCCTTTGGGGGTCCGCATTTTCGAGGCCGCGCAAACGGCCGCCGGATCGTCTACGCCGCCGCGCTTCGAGACCGCCGCAACACAGCGCTCGAAAGATCCTGCGCCCGGATTACGCCGCTGGTAATTCATGGCCCGGCGGACCAGAGCCTGTTGCGCGGGACTCAGTTTTTCATAAGGTGTGCCGAAAAGCGCGGGCATCTTGGTCGGTTTAGCGGGCTTCGAGACTTTCGCGAGTTTGGCTTTGGGGGTCTTGAGGCTCGCCTTGATCCTGGTCGAATGCACGCGAGACGAAACGCTTCGGCCTCTGGCTGGACTTCCTTTGGGGCGCGTCCATGTCTTACGCTTTGCGCTGTAGGTCCGCTTGGACCAAGGCCAATTTCGTTTTGTGACTCGTTTCGTCATTTATGCGTAAGCCGCTTTTGCCGCGGCCGAAGCCCGCCGGCTCCGTTGATACCGGGAATGCTTACCGTCGCTGAAAAACAGCGCCCACAACAAAATCACGGATCCGCCGATCATCCACACCCGAACCGAACCGATGACCGGCTCGCACAGGGCCGTCATGAAACTGGACCACGCGCCCGACCAGTTGCCGCCCGTTATGGCCGTCGCGATCGCGCTCAAATCGTCCGACAGTGCGCCCATCCCCGTCAGGGGGCCACTATATTGCATTCCGCCGGACGAATACGCCAAGACGGAATTTTGCGGGATGGGGTACATGGGCGCCGTCGGAACCACTTCGCCCATCCCGCTTGCTCCCGGCCAAAATGGTAGCCCTGGCGAGGAGGCCACCAGTTCTCCGACGCCCGGAACAAACACGCCAATATGATGAGCAGGGATCACCTGCGTCCCCTCTTTTTCTGGAACACCATCAGGGCCGCGATAGCGCCAGCCGCCAGCATCCAGACCTGCACGGGGCCTATGACCGGTTCCGTCAAGGCGGTCGTGAAGTTGGTCCACGCGAGCGAAAAGTTTCCGCTGGTCAGGTTCGTGAACATGCTGCTGAGATCGTCCGTCAAGGTTCCCATGCCGCCACCGCATCCCCCGCAGGTTCCCGCGCACCCGCAACCCATGCCGGTGCCGGATGCCCAAAAAGGCAGACCCGGATTGGAATGGACTAAATCCGCTAAATCTCCGAAGCCAGTGGCCCCGGGCTCGGGCCACATGCCGGGGATGTTGTCCAAATAGGCGATAGGATATCCGGTATAAACTAACTCGCCCATGCCCGATCCCGAAGGCCAAAACGGTAAACCGGGATTCGAAGCCACCAAATCGGCCAGATCGCCCATGCCACCGGCCGAGGGCCAGAACGGCAGACCGGGATTCGAAGCCACCAAATCGGCCAAGCCCCGCAGGTGTGAATGATGAACTCTCATGGTTGCTCCTATTTCTTAAGCACCAAAAGTAAAACCAGCCCCAACCCAACGGCTACCGCCAACATCGTGGGTGTACCGGAAAGCGACTGGAGACATGGGCCGCATTGTTGAAAATAACTGGGGAATGGAATCCCGGAACACCATCCCGGACACCCGGAGGGCGATGCGCCCGGAGCGCCACTTGGTCCTGCCGCTACGCTCGCGGGCGTAGCGCTGCATACCAAATTCGTGGTGTCCCATTGCTGACCGGTCGGGCAGATATTCGAGCACGGCCAGCAACTCGTGAACATATCGGATGAGAACGGCACATAAGGGCACCAAGACGGACAAGCGGGATCGCAGTCCGTTCCGGGAACCGGCTGAGGGCAGAAGGAACTGCTGGCCAGTGGCGTGGTCGTCTGCCCCAATCCGCGAATTCCCAATTGATGGCCCCCGATCCTCAAATGGTCGTACCCCCGATCTGCAAACTAATGAGCGGATTCCCCGTGATGGCTTGGTAGCCGAACCAGCCCGCCAGCGCCACACCGATGACTTGATGGCCGTTGAAAAACAGGTATACGCCCAAGCCCGCCGCAATCCATTCCGGCAAGTTCGGAACGCTGGGCAGCGAAAGATTTTGTAAAGCCGTGGGGTTCATGCGCCGCCCCTTCTGAACTGGGCCGCAACATTAACGAATACCCGGATCCCGGGATTCTCGCGCATGACGATATCGAAGATGTTGAGACCCATCTGCATGGCGGCTTGCTGCAAGATATCGGGCGGATAGGCATTGGGATAAGCGGACCGGGCATAGAAACGGGTATGTACTGACGACGGCTCGCTCGTCTGCCTAAGCCGTTCGGCGGCCGCGCGATTCTGCGCCAATTCCAAATCGTAGCGGTGGCGCTTTTCCGAATTCTCCAGAACGTCGTGAGCTTGGTTCAAGAGCCGCACTTTTTCTTCATCCGGCTCGGAACCATCGGTGTGGAACCGGCGCATCAGGACTTTCCAAGCCGCTTCGATCACGTCGCCCGACGCGCGATCCGAGACCTCCAGGATTTCGTAATGGGTCATCTGATCACCTTGACGAAGACCAGCAATCCCAATAACGCCAGACCCGCATAGATGGCCCAGCTATAATCGGTTTGCGCAGGTGCCGGAGGATTCGCCGCCGGTTGCCCAGAAGCATTGAGCAGTTGTCCCGAAGGACTCGTGCAATAGATCGATCCCGGAGGCAGCGGCCCCATGAAGTCGGCAGGATAGCAATTGCCGTAATTTGAAGACGTCCCCAGATCGAGCGCCGGTGACTGCAACAGGTTGACGAGCGTCTGGCCCATCATCGGCGTTTTCCTCCGCCCGACATCGCGAGCAAAATGCCCACCACCGCGACGGCGCCGATGATGTACAACATGGTCGAATTGCTGGCAGGTTGTACGGCCGCGAGCGAAGATCCCATCAAAGTTTGCTGGCCTGCAGGCGGAATCGACGTTAACGGCAAAGCCGAAATATTCAGACTAGGAATCGTAATGCCGGGCCGAGCCGTCGCAACGGGTTGCCCAGAAGCATTGAGCAATTGTCCCGACGGACTAGTGCAATAGGCGGACCCCGGTGGCAGCGGGCCGGTGAAATCGGCAGGATAGCATCCCGTCGTAAGAGACGACGCCATCAGAGATTGCTGTCCCGTTGAACTGCCCGCACTGAGCGGCAGGGTCGAGAGATCGATTGGGGCCGAAACATCGACCGGAAGAGACGTTTCGCCTCCCAGCGGAAGCGTCGAGAGATCAACTCCTCCATCGTCTTGGCCTAAGCCCGCGAGTGCGTGACGCCAAATTCTCATTTGAGCCTCGCGATCACGACGGCGCCAGCAACCGCCGCGGCCAGCCACCAGAACCACTGGACTGTTGGGGCGCATGCTCCTGGCTGTTGTGCTTCAGCGCAAGGGTCCGGAGCCGCGAAACATGGATCGACCCAGCCGTAGCAGTTCATTGGCGTCCCCCATGTACGGGCCACAGCACAGCGCCCACGTGGAACCGATGGATTGGGATTCCAACATCGGACCCCAAGCCGCTTAAGCCCCCGACCCCTTGGAGCCCCGATAAAAACTGTTGAGCCGTCATGCTCCCACGATTGGTTGCCGTGAGGTACGGAAACGCGGCTTGCAAGACAGTGGGGGAAAGCGTCGTGCCGGTCAGGCTCAGGTAATAATAGCTCCAGTTATCGACATTCAATTGAGTCGTGGGGTCCGTGAAGCCCGCAGCGACCACTAGGGGAGATGCGATCTGGGGCGTAACAATCGCAGTGGACGAAACGGTCGCGGGTGGCGATAAAGTTCCCGCTCCGATCGTGCATCCCGGAACCGACATCGCCCCACCGGTCACGGGATTGATCGCGATCCCCGGACCTGTCACGATGAAGCCGGCCGGAACATTGCAGGCCGGCTGAGAAGTTACGGGCGCTGGTGGAACTTGGGTTTGCGGTGGCGGTTGAGTCTGGACCGGAGCGGCAGGCGTTTGAGTTGATGACGGAGCAGATACGGCAGTAGAGCCGGAAGGTGCGGAAGCTGTGGACGATGAGGACATTACCGAAGTGGGCGTAAAGAGCGATGTGAAATCGTTACACACCGGCGTGCCTTGCAATAGGCTTCCGCTTCCGGCGGCGCATTGCACTTTGAGCCATTCGTAAATGCCCCACACGACCCCGACGACAATGCCCAGACTGATGAGGCTGTTGACTGGAGACGATTGCGCCATGCTAGTTCACCCACCAGGACGGAACACCGGGCAGGCCGGCTTGACCAGCTCCACCGCCCGACAGCACAGCGCCAACGGGACAGATGGTGTTCGGCGGACATGGCGTTTGAGACGGATAAAATGTTCCCCCTCCGACGGGATTCGGCGGTAGCAACGGAGCGACGACCGGCGTGACTGGCGTTTGAGCCTGGCTGCTAGGAATAGCTGGAGTGCTGCTGACCGCCGTTGTTATTGGTGCAGGCATCGTGACGGTTGCGGGTTCGGTCGTCGTGATCGGAATGGTCGGGACCGCTACCGGAATCGAAGCAGCTGGGGTCTGTTGATTGAACCATTCGTACAGCAGCCACACTCCGGCCGCCACCAGCGCCAACGTCACGATGGTAGAATCTTTCATCAGTTCAGCCATCCTGAATAAGGATTTGGATAGGTCTGGCCGGTCCACTGGATCATGCCCAGCCCCGATACGCCGGCTTGTTGTTCTTGATACAGTAACGTGACCCATTGGGTCGCCGACATCGGGGCAGTTCGGTCCCCGCCGCCCGCCGCAATCATGGCGTCGATCATGGTGGGGCTGATGGAATTCGCGATGCCGAATCCAGCGGGCAAGCCGGATTGAGGAGCCGAATTTTGCCACCAGTAGGACCATTGGTCGAAGTTTTGGGCATTGCTGCCCGCAGCCGTTTGAAGTGCGGTCACGGCTTGGACGTAAGACGCCGGAAGCACTAGAACCGGTTGTGTGTGCGATGGGGTAGCGGCCGCTGAAGCGGTAGTAGACGCCGGACTCGTGACCACGCCGGTAGCCGGTACCGCAACTCCGCCGAACCACTGTTGCCAAAGACTGGGTGCGCCGCCGGCCCCAGGCTGGTTCAGGTACCACCAGATCGCGAAGCCGCCAGCCGCGACGACCAACAGTTTCAGAATGGTTTTGGTTTGGTCGTTCATCGTCTTTTGGGTAATGCAATCCAACCGGCCGCAAGCAAGAGCACGACCGCAACGATCGGGTTTTGGGCAATCCATCCGTTCAGTTGTTCCCACGTCGAGCACGCGACCGGTTGAGGCGCAATTGCGGCCGTGATGTTGGGAAACGGCTGCACAATGTTCTGGGGGGTCAGGGCCGGAGGTGGCGGCAGTGAAATTGGCGGCGCGGCCACGATTGGCGGCGGCGTTGGAGGCGGCGCGGCGGCCAGCATTTGGGCTGTATACTGAACCGACGAATCATCGTCCGGCACCATACCGGCATAGCCCGTCACCATGTAGCCGCCGCTCAGTTGCTCGACGACCGTGGCGTTGCCCCAATCCTGCCCGGGATACACGATGGCCCCGATGGGAGGCGCGCCGGGCGACGGGGCTGTTGAGAAAACCGCCATACTAATGTTTCTTGGTCAGAAAATACAAACCGACCAGGGCGCCCACAATCGCGAGCGCGGTCCATGAACCCACAGGACCAATGCAGGTTTCCGTTGCACTGAACAAGGTCCAGCACGAATTAGCGGCAGGTGTTCCACCAGTGCCACCGGATGTTCCGCTAGCAGCAACGGAAATTAAATGAGAAGCGGCCTGAGTCGCGGCTGCCGAAGGCGTGGTGCCGGCTGGTGCCACGATCCCGTGGGGCGTCACGGCCATGGCGCCAGATCCAGCCGTGGGAGACGCGACGGTCGCGCCTTGCTGATTGACCCATCCGACCGTGGCGGTAGCGCCCGGCGCAGTGCCGGGAACTGGGTTGCCGTTGCCATCTACATAAGGCACCGAATAATTTTGAGGCAGCGGTCCGGTCCCCAGATCGTATGCTTCACCGGGGGCCTTGGGTGCCACGACTTGCGGCGATGCCGCGAGTTCCTGGGGCGTCAGCAAGCTGTTCCAATTGACCTGCGTGATGGGCGTATTGTTGACCGGGCCGGAGCCTTGATTCACGTATTCGCCAATCGGCTGCGTGGCGGCCCAAGTCTCATACTGCTTGCCGTAGCTGGCGGCAATCTGCTGAATATTTGCGCCCGCGCAAGCGCCCGGATAAAGCTGGCAATACGCCACCGCCTGCTGGACCATATCGTTAGAAACGTCTTGGGCCGAAGGCAGCCCTTGATTGGCTTGGGCCTGCGGACTCATGCTCTGGTTTTCCTGGAGCAACTTGGCCAGCATGGAATCCAGATCCGGCACCATGGTGTTGCCCGTGATCCCCGCCACGGGAGTCGGAACGTAATTAGGCGTTCCGGGATTGCTTACCGGTGCGCCGGTCGCCAGCACGTTGGATGGATACTGCAAAGCGCCAGTAGCGTAAAGCTGCTGCTGCACTTGCTGGGTGCCGCTGTTGGTCGTCCAACCCGACCCGGTATAGACTTCCACATTGCCGCCGCTGTCCAAAATCGTGCTTCCCGGAACATAGTCGGTCGCGGGATTGAACGCCGTCGGAACCGTCGTGGAACTCTGGCCTAATCCTCGAAGCCCCTTGATCTCTTGCAGCAGGTCGTCGATGTGGCCCAAATAAAGAACCGGTATCGCGGCTAATCCCCGCAGATGGACCGCATGAACCGGAGGACCGGGATAGCGTTGATGGGGACCGTGGAGCATGTGCGACGGCATCATCATAAAAGCAGCACGACTCCCATGACGGCGGCGGCAATCAGCAAGAGAGGCACATAACTGGGTGAACCGGAAACCGTGATTGACGCGCTTGCGAGTGAAGCGTCCGGCACAACGTTCGGGTCGTTTTCGATCGGGACATAATAGTTCGTGACCCAATCGCATCCGGTATTGCCGGGATTGGGGCACCAAGGAGCCGGGGCACCCTGGACCAATCGTTGCGAGATGCAGTTCTGTCCCGCGGTCCCCATGCTGGGCTGGCTGCACATCTGCTTGAGCCACGTGAAAATCTGTTGGATGCTCGCGAGAGTGGAGGCTTGAAACGACTGTGGCCGGGGCGTGGGCGTGGCGAAATATTGCTGTTTGATCTGGTTGAGCAACGCTTCGGCTTGATTGGCGTAGTTGGAGGTCTGGACACAGGTCTGACCGCAACCGGAAAATAAACTGAAGGCCGCGCTGACCAATTGCGCAACGCCCGCTGCGGCCGCAACGAACGGCGCGCCGGGACCCGTGGCGGGCACGATGCTCATGAGCGCGCCGCCAACTTGTCCGGATATCTGGGCTGGCGTTTGTCCCATGCCCGCGAGCGTGCTGCCGCGCATTGCAGGATGCCACCGGGCAGATTCGAAACTGTAGGGCTGAATCATTTCCGCTTGGCGTTACGGCGCTTCCGGTTCTTACGTTTCTTGGGCGCGATCTTGATGACGAGTTTGGGGAGCGGACGAGGCTTCTTCATCGCCGTCCCTTCTTAGCTGTGCGTTTCCGTGTCCGTCTGTGAGGCTTCGCAGCGCGGAGACGCGGAGCATTGCGCCTTTTCTTATTTGGTTTGCGGCGCTTTGACCCGGAGGCAGCTACGCGCGCCGCGAGCGATACCCGCGCGCCGCGCGCACCGGCCCGGTAAATCCGGCGCAAATCCGAAAGGCTCGCGGATACTCGCCTAGACGTAGACGCCATAGGTTCCCTCTTATTTCCTCATCATCAGCAATACGACTCCCACCAGCGCAATCGCAATCAACGGCAGCATCAAGCTTCCCGAAATCCCCACGGTCGTCGATACACCCGGCAACCCGAACGCGCCGACGGCCGGAACATAACGGCCTGTCGCGGCGTTGTAGACGTAACCGGCGGGAGCATTGGCGGCATTGACGGCCTGCGTGGCGGCGCCGCCGGCAGCAGTCAGGACGGTGGCGATTTGGGCCGCAACGCTAGGACTGGCGCCGCTGGCACACAGGCCGGTCGTGGGATCGGGACTGCTGCCATCCGCGCAGGTAAACTGTCCCAGACCCGGCATAGAATGTGGATACACCGCCGGAACCGGAATCATCATGCGCGTCTCCGCTTGGCCGCCCAAACTAGCGCCACGATAATGAGCATGCTGGCAATCACGAGCCGCCGGTCCATCGTGCGTTCAATGGGCCATTCCTCGATGCGGCCGAGATGCCGGCATTCCCAGCCGGGTTCCGGTCCGTGGCTGAAATCGAGCGGAAGCCTTCGGCCGTTCGGATATGCCGCCAGATACACGTGACTGAAGCGATTGGGTTCTGCTGGATCTGCCGCGACGGTCACGAGCGAAGCTGGAATCCCGAGGGCCATGAGCAAACAGCCGGCATAAAGGACAAACCCGTCACAGTCCTCCATGCCCCATCCGTTGGCCCGGATCAGCAACTCCTGATCGATCGGTCGGATGAACACTTCGACCACATCGGGTATCCGCGGATCGGAGGTCTGAAGCGCGTGCGCGATATCGGAGTCGTGGCTGAATCGCAACAACGCCTTGATGGTCCGCCACAATCCCGCGATGGGATCGCCGTTCCCCATCGCTACTGCGGATTGGGCGCGTTCCTGGATCTGCGGCCAACGGGCGTCGTCCAGCATGTAGCCGATCATCTTGCGGATCGATACCGGGATCTGGGCGTCGGGATCGTCCGGTAACCAGTCGAACTTGTAGTTAAGAGTGTGGCCGAACTCTGAGTGATAGGCCGTGTCCATCACGTTCGGCCCATCATACTTGCAAACCACACGTAGTTCAATTACAGTAAGAAGCTATATGGAAACGACCCGGCATCGGCTGTATCGTATTAGGTTTTTACGGGGATGAGCAGCAGCGCAACTCCACCAGAAGTACGAGCAGCCATCAAACAACGGGTGCGCGAAGGGCCGTTTGGCCGTAAAAAACGTCCCGAAACTCAGTTCCCACTCCCGCGTTGGGAAGTCTTGTCCAAAGCGCGGTGTAAATATTTCTTCGAATACTGGGCAACTAAGATTCCGAAGTCCATGCTGGATTTGGTGTACGTCAGCGTCTACCGGACTTGGCCCCAAGTCAAGATGGAATTGGTCGAGCCAGAGCGCAAAGATCATGCTTGGGAAGTGATCGAAGGTGCATGTCCGTTCGATCCCGAAAACTTTGAGACCCAGATCATGCAACGGCCCGGCTATGGATCTGGAGATTATCGTTTTGACCTGAAGGAACGGGGCTTGTCTGACATCCTTTGCCGGGCGTATGTGTCGGCTCAAGATCTGCACCTTTACCCGCCAGTCCTTGATTATTCAACCCTGGTCAACACACCAGCGAACCAATCGTACATTCGCGACCTGATGAAGTTGAATGTCAAGTTGCCGTGGGAATACACTCCTGAGGAGGACGAAATGGCCGGAAACGCAATGGGTGACGCCATGAAGACGATGGCCGATGCGGTCGTGACGATCAGCAAGACAGCGGTAGAGCAGGCCAATTCTGCCAAGGAATCGGCGGAGGCTGAAGCCGAAGCCCGCGTTGAAGCAGCCGAAGCTGAAGCCCAAGCCCAAGAGCCGGGCCAGACACCGGAGGGGACCGTGCAGGTCGTGACCGCCATCGGCAACATGTACGCGAATGCCGCGAAAGGAGTGGTCGATATGGTGACTCAACATGCCGGGCACCAGTTCAATCCTGTCGAAATGCTGACGGCCGCCAAGCAACTCATGGGCGACGGCGGCACGATGGTGATGCTGGACAAGATGTCCGCCATGCAGGAGAAAAATCTGGCGTTTCTTGAAAAGGTCATGGAGAGCAAGACCAAGGAATCCTCGGCTGTCGCTGTTCCGGTTGCGCCCGCCAACGGCCTGGATCAATTGCTGGATCAAGCCGAAAAACTGAAGCGGCTGGCGGACGTGATGGGCTGGTCGCACGATAACGACCGCGAGCCTGCGCCGCCGGAACGCCCGCCCAAAGCACCGGAAAAAAGTCTCGGCGCCGTCATCAGCGAAAACATCGTCCCGATTGTCGGGGGACTGACCAGTATCTTGGCGCTGGGGGCCAACATCCTGTACAACATGAAGGCTGCGCAGCCCCGGAACCCAGCAGAGGATTTGGCCACGGCCGCCAAAGCCAATCCGCTCCAGCAAATGATGCCGCAGTCCCCCAACGGAACCGGCATCCCGACGGTTCCCCCAGCCAATCCGGACGATCCACTCGCCCAGTACCGGCCCTTTGTCGGGCGCGTGGCACCTGCGTTTCTAGCTCACTTCTTCGATCCCAATTTCAGCGGCTATACGTTTGCCGAATACATCTTGTCGGGAGGATCTGGTGCCGGCAATACGCCGGAAGGCCGGCAAGCCTACGGCACCATCAAGGAAACGCTCGGCCGTCAAAAGTTCGATCAGCTCATCCGCGAATCGGATCTGTGGTCCAGAATTCAGGGAATGCCGCAGAAGTACGCCAAGTTCCTCGACGAGTTCTTCGGCTACGACGAATGGGCAGAACAGCAGGCCAAACAAGAAGCGATGGCATCATGAAGGCAAAATCAGATCCAGCGAGGGATGCCTGTCGCATCGAACGACTTCGATCCCATTTGCCCATTTGCACTTTCGGATCCTGATGAGTGGCTATGGGGAATCGCTCATGCATTGCTATGATCCACAAGAAGCCGCGCTGCTGTTGAGCCTAATGAATGAACGTGTTCCTGTGGCGATAAAGAGATGTGCTGATGCGGACGAGGCATGGATGCCCTACCGAATGATGCGGCGTCATCGATTCCTAAGCACAAGCGCAAAAAAGAATCCCACCAGGAAGAAAAAGGCCGTCTAGCCATGCAACCCAACGGAGCGCCCGCCTTAACGGACCAGCAGATTGACGAATGGATCGATCAGCAGAAAATTCAATTGCGCACCTGCTACCGTGCGGTCTTGGCGCAAGGCCAGCCCTGGGCCACGCTCAAAATCGGCAGTATCAAATTGCCCAGCGGCCAGCCATGGGACGTGGTGTTGTTTCTGGCCAACGAACCAGTCGCCAAATTGATCGAGGGCGTGATTGGTCCCGGCTACGTAGGCATGACCCAAGCGTTCCAGAAAATGGTGGCGCAACAGCGTCCAGCGCAACCAGCCGCTGGTCCATCGACTAGCAATCCATTTGGTTTGCCTCTACCATGAGGGGGTGCAAGTAGGCGATACCGTTCTCTATACCGGACCGTGTTGCGCGGGATACTTCCCTTCCGTGGTCGAAGGAGTCGTGCTCCGAATCGGGACCTTTCGCGCACAGGTTCGTTTTCCCTGGGGCGTCCATTCGCTAAAACTGGATCATTTATCTAAAATTTCACTATCCGGCCATTGCGTAGACGCAAATATCGTATGTGTGGACGCATAGTATATTGGATACTATGCAAGCATCCAACAATACCCCTCCGATTGGATCGGACCGATGGAGGCCCAAGGAAAAGGTACGCCGCCGGCGCTGCCGCAACTGCAACCGGCTATTCTGGCCCGAAACCAAATGGCAGCGATTCGATACCGACCAATGCCGGACGGCATTTTATAAAGCCTTCGGCCCGCTCGACATTGAACGGCCGCGAGAAATTAAGCCCAAGCAAAAGCCTCATCGCCGACATTGCCACAATTGCAACCGCCTCTATTGGCCCGAAACGCCATGGCAGCGATTCGACACCGAGCAATGCCGCAAAGAGTTTCATCACCACGGCGGCGCCTTCGGGCCGCTCAAGATCCGGCTTGAAAAAATCATCCGGGTTTCGATCAAGGAATTGAAGGTCAAAATCGCGGATCTCGAACGCCGCATCGTCAGGCTGGAATCGCGATGACGTGGTACGAAATTCTCCGGTCTTCTGCGTGTTCGCTTTGCGGCATGCCCAAGACCACAAAGCGTGGTGCTTGGCGTCGCCCGTTTTGCGAAAGCTGTGAGGCTTCTGTTCCGGATCGATTGGCTTGGCATCTCAACGTCGCCATGCACAACGTTTGGTTCATGCGGTGGTGGAGATTCGGGATGCTGTGGTCCAAGCGGCAGAAACGCAAATGGCCGACATGACGACGCGCCGTACATCACGAGGCGGATGGGTGAACCCATCTAGTCTTCCGGTTGGTCCAAGTGGTCGGCATCTTTGTCGCAACTGTGGGGCTGAGGTACCGAAACGCCGCTCGACGTTTTGTAGTGGATCATGTGTCCACCAATGGAAACTCCGGACTAATCCGGGCTATTTGCGCCGGATGGTTTATGAACGCGACAAGGGCCTATGTGCGGAATGTGGACTCGATACCGTTGCGGCAAAGCCTAAGGGCCGGACCGGTCATCTTTGGCAGGCCGATCACATCGTGCCGGTCATCGAGGGCGGGGGCGAATGCGACCTCCAGAACATGCGGACTCTCTGTACGGCGTGTCACCAGAAGGCCACGGCTGCGTTGCGCAAACGAATGGCCCGCGCCAGGATCGAAGCCAAGCCATTGCCGTTGTTTGATGGCCTTTAGTTCGCCATCGTTTTGCTTTTGGCTACCTGGTCGATGGTGCTGGTCAGATTGTCGATAGCGACGCGCTCCGTGGCCGGGAGCGCCGCGCGCTCCGCGCGATACTGGTCGAGTTTTTTGCTAGTCTCGGCGGCTTCGCGTTCGTAGAATTGCTGCTCTAGGTCTTCGTCTCGAAAGCCCGGCGTCGTCGCACTTGTGACGATTTCACCGTCTGTGGGTTTCCCGAACCTGGTCGCATAGATCGCCCGCAGTTCTGCAAGGCCGGCCCACTGCCGCAGATTGTTGACCACAGCGCTCACGAGCCAATCGAGTTGTTCGTTGGTTTGGACGAACTGCACCATGGAGCGGCCCAATAGTTCCCGAGCTGGTTCGCTTGTCGGGGCGAAAGGCACGAGATCGCAAATCGCAAACGCTGCGGCGATGAACTGTTTTTCTGTGGGTTTGTCGGTTGCGTTTGGCGCCAACGGTTTGGCTGACATGGAATTCCAGCATACAGCGACTGCCTTCCCCAAGGCAAGGGGTTTTTATCCTCGTCCGGCGGCCCGATCCCGTTCTGCGGCCCGGCGCATCAGTCGGTCGTAACTTTCCTCACGAGCCGTCATTTTTTGTGGTTGGCCCCGTTGTCTGGCGGCTTCTAGTTCGAAATCGGCTAAAGTCTTGCTACCCCACAGCCCGGCGTGATCTTGTCCATCCCACCTGACAAGTAACTCTATCATTTCAGAAGTGTTTTTGTTTTTGAAGGTTGCGCGGATCTTGGCTGCTAATGGCCGGGATGGGGCCGCCATCCGGAGATCTAAGGTTCGCTGCACAATGGCATGGAAGTCTTGTTCCCCAATGTCGGGAAGGGGTTGCGGCGGTTCGGTGATGGGTTTATCGGGGGGGACACCACCACCACCAACCGTGCTGGTTTCGTCCAGCGAGGAGGGGGGGGTTGGGGGTGGTGGTGGTTCCTCCTCTTTTGTATGTGGTTCTGGTTGTGGTTCTGAAGGGGAAGTTTGCCATGCGTTTGCCATCTGGTTTGCTTTTACTATACCCCGCTTTTGTGGACACATATTGTCCCACCTGGCAGCAGCACCTAACATCCCTGATAACTGTCGTTTAGCGATAAGTATCAAGCGAGACTTTCGCTTTTCTTCGTCGGCTGGAAACTGAAAAACGTCGTTAAAAATTTCAAAAAAACTTTCGATGATGGGCCAAATTTTTGCGAACTTATAGCTCGATACGTGGTAAGTGGCGGCCAAGCGCCTTAAGACACGCGGGTCGGTCGGGAGACCGCCGTTGATGAAGGCAAAATCACGGAATCGCTGAAGTAACGCATACTCCTCACCCTTAAGGAGCCGCATCGGACCAGATTCCTCGTCTTTAGGAAATCGTTGAATCCAAGGCTGATTCTGTGATTCTTCTCTGGGGAATGAAAGCTGACTGGCTGGCATGGGAGGGTCCTTTGGTGACTCCCAGCGGGCGAAGGCGTGGGGAAAGTTTTTCGAAATGGGCTATGGACAAACGAAAAGAACTTCGGTATACTGTGTGCCGGAGTAACCTTTCGATTGAGCACCCGGGGCGGCTTAGTTGGACTGAGCCGCCCCTTTCCTTTTTCCTGCGCTCATCGGGAGCAGTTTTGAGCACGAACGGAATTGTACACCAAAACCAGCCGTAGTACTAGATCCTCCGTAGTACGTTTTGAGCCTTGCAATGGAACTAAAGGACAAGTAAACTTTAGGCCATGCCTGCCATCCTGAGAATCAACCCCGATCGAACCGTATTCGAAGTCGTGACGCCTGAGGGCACCCAGTTCGGCCCCGAGGAAACGGACGAAGAGTCGAGCGTCCTCGAAGACCAGGAAGGTGCCTGCTTCATGGTGGTGTTCGAGGGCTACGAAATCCTCAAGCCCAATACCGTGTACCGCCTGGTCGAAGTCGAAACCATGGTCGAGGAAGTGGACGAATTCGACGACGACGGAGACGACGACGGCCCCGGCGAGGAAGCTGTCGCCTGATGAGGCAAGGGAACCAAGTACTCAGTCGGAAGGCGCTGGCCGCTCCCGAGCTGTCGAGCCAGCAGGTCGCTCGTCTGGCCGGGATCACGAGACGGCAACTGGACTGGTGGTGCTTGAGGGGTTACGTGCGACCCTACCGCCGCCCGGCATTTCGTTTCCAGCAACACGATATTGTCGAGATCATGATACTGGCCCGCTTAAGGACGTTGGGACTTGCGATCAAGCCCTTGGTCCGAAAGGTCTTGAGACTCGCGAACGCCGAAGGCTCCGAAGCGCTACTGATCCTGATCGATGGACAGACGCCCGCGATACGGAAGTTCCGGAAATCGAGCAGCCGCGCAGAAGCGATCGTGGCCATGAACGAACATCATGGACCAGTATTGTTTTTGGATCTGGCGGACATGCGGGACCGTGCTGAACGGGCGTTATTTCCAGAATCGTTGGGCACCAGGGTGACGCTGTCATGAGCGCGTTCGGGTTGCCTGTTGAAACCAGCGAGATTCCGCCGTTCTTGGTCAACGTAATCGAGCAATCCGTTCAAGAGTTTGAAGAGCGTTTCGGTAGCCTGGCGATGATGGCCCGGGCGAATGGCTGGATCGAAGATTACCGCCAAGAACTCCGGCGGATCGCGGCGCTGGCCTATCAGGTGGGACGGGACCAGAAGGGAACAGATTAAGCCAATGCCCAACGGTTATCCCGAGGCTTACCCGAATTCCGGAGAAACCGGCCTGTATGTTAACGTTGTGAACCTTCCGCCAGAGCCACCGTTCATAACAGAAGTCCAGCAGACTCCGATGCATTCGGTCGTGCGCAAGAATTGGCGGAAACTATTACCATCCTCGCCATTGGTTTCAGCGTGGACTATTATACTCATTTGTTCGCTGGTGCCCGCAACGCCGGATGATGCAACGGTCGCTAGTGCGATAGCACGATGGGAACGCGCTATCGGTCGGAAGGTTCCGCCATTCACAATTAACAGGGCACTATTCTGTGGGCCGGTGATTCCGCTACTAGCAGGACCGGTAGCCTGCTTCAAGAAAAACACTTCATCCATCACGTTTACGCTGTTTTATGGAGAACCTTGGATAATTCCATGGTCCCATTGTGACCATGAAGATGTCGTGATGCACGAGATCGGGCATCTTTTGGGATTGCCTCATGTAAACGGTACCCTCATGCACCCGAGTTGCAGCGGCGATATCCACAAAAACCGGATCATCGAACCGGATTTGTTAAAGATGCTCGAAGCAGATCGCAAAAAACCATGACTTCCTTCCTGCCTAAATTAAAGCGCATCTTGCCGGGCTTCGTGTGGCGCAACGCCCGCGACGAAATCGTCCAGTTGCGCGGCGTCATCAATTACGTTAGCTCCAGAGTCGAGTGGGTCGAGACCGATTCCAAAATCCATCCGCTGGTGTACCTGATCGGCGAAACCTACATCTACATTTGCTATCGTTGCCCTTGCACCGTTTACGAACAGGAAGTCCAGATGATGCGGCAGCACGATATCGACCGCAACGTTATGCCGCGGCTGGCGCGGTGCCCGTTTTGCTCCGGTCCAATTGAACGACCCAAGACCGGCGACAAAGTCGTGCTGCAATATAGATTTTCCAAAGACGCCAGCAGCGCGGGTTGGTGGGCCACCCGGAGGGACTGGTGAAGTACCGGGCCATCCTGATCGACCTCACGGCTCATCAGCGTGAGGCCAAGGCGCAACAAAGTATCTCGAATTCTCTGGAGGACCTGGATCATTGGGCCAGCGCAACGCTCCAGAAGGTGGCGGTGGATCACCCAGACCCAACGGCCCTATCGATCGTGATCTACCAGCAGTACGAAAAACCAATCCGAACCATGACGTTGAATCTGGCGGGCGATGTGCACGAATAGGTGGAAGCTTAAAAAATGGCGACCCTGACGGCCTGCCGGTGCGACCAATGCGGAACTGTCTACGAACCCCGGGCGCCCGGTCAGCAACGCTGGCAGACCCGGATTACACGTGGTATCTTTGAAATTTCGCCGGCCGGCACGTTCGATCAACGGCCGCCCGAAACCGTGAATCGCCATGACCTGTGCAGTCCGGAATGCGTGGTGCTGACGGTGCAGGATTTTTTAAAACCGAGAGGTCCAACCGCATGAAGACCCACGTTTTGAAAGCCCAGCGCGAAGCACAACGCTCAGCTGCCCAGCAGGCCCGGACCGAAACGATACCGATCCGCGGCTTCACGGATGGACGGCTCAACATGGAAGGCCACGCGATCGCGGCGCTCAAATCCATGCCCAAGTGCGAGCTGGCCGATCAACTGGATGATTTGGAACATCAGTACGCCGAATCACTGGAGATCCGCAACCGTTATCCATGGGGGCGAATTGCCGCGAATCTGACGAAACCAGCGACGGAGCTATTGCGTCAGGAGATCGCGCTTTTGGCCCGCGAAGTCAACCGCCGGATGCTCAACGACAAAGCCCAAGCCGCGCAAAAAGATTTTCACGACAATTATTCCCGGCTGGTCGCGGAATTCAGTGATTTGCGCTCCTTTTTGCAGGAGCACTTCAGGGACGAACTGAAGCGCGCGGAAGCACTCAATACGCCGCTTTTACAAGTCGCCAAGGCCATCATGTTGAGGGAGGGAAATTTCAAATGAGCACGGCAGTGGACCCATTAGCGAACGTGAAGCGCTTGACGGGCATGGACGTGCAAGAGCCGGAATCCGGCGTGGTTCACGTCTATGCGAATGTGTTCACGCTGAACTGTACCGAAACGGACATCACCTTGCGTTTTGGGGAACTGATGTTAGATGGACCAACCCGGGAAAACCAACGGGACATAATCCTCGAACGCGCAAGGGTTACGTTGCCCTGGATACAGGCCAAGGCGCTGGCCGAGCTATTGGGTCAGTGGCTCAAGAAATACGAGAGCATGAACGGGTCACTCAAACGACCCTGCGTGACCTTCAAATCGTATCCGGAACCGGAGCAACAGCCATGAACATCCCGACCAATGGCAGACCAATGCGGATGGCCCAGCGAGAACTAGAAGCCTTGCGACAACGTCAAGAGTTGTCGCAATACGACGCCGTCCAGCAGCAAGCCGAATTCGAAGACCAACTTGAGCGCTCGAAGGGTGAAGTTCCTGAGGCGATCTTGGCGCTGTTCCGTCACATGGGACGTTTGGCCCAGCCCCGGCACCAGGTGCTCCCGACCGCAGAGGAATTCGAGCGTCAGGCAGTTGAGCAGGCCATGTACAAATACGCGCCCATGTTTTTGGAAGACCTGATCGACGGCAGTATCCGGATCTTGGATTTCGAATCTCTGGTCCAGGACGCAAGGGCCATCATCTTTCACCCGGATGCCTCGGGACCGCGGGCCATTTTGGAATTTGCTCCCGACCAGGAACCCCTGGTGCTGACCGGACCGGCCGCCAGTTATCTTAAGCGGTATCTCCATTGCCTCGGTATTTTTCAGGCGATTCTGGCGCGCAAGCAATGTCCCGATTGCAAAGGACTGCAAGACGATTGTCAGGCGTGCGGAGGATTGGGCTGGGTGGCGGACCCGGCGCTCAAGACAGCATGAAGATCACGATCGAGAGCACCGACACCATCGTGGAACTAAACGGGGTGGATTGCCGCGTCTGGGAAGGCATGACAGCCAAAGGAATCAAGTGCCATTGCTTGGTTGCGGGGATCGAGCCGGAACAGACGACGGATCTGTGGGAATTTGAGCAGGAGCTTTTAGAAATGGCCGCGCCAGAGATTAGGGTGAAATCATGAACCGCATCATCACGATCACGACGCCGGAACCGCAGTCCGACGCCGACATCACGATTGAATTCGATCGTCGATCGAAACCCAATGCACGACCGTAGAAATTCTGGCCGTCAGGTTCCTGGAAGCGCAGAGGCGTCGGGGTGAAAGATGATGGCCCTACAGTCCTGGACCAGAGATTCGAAATCCAAGATCCGGATACTGCCGTCGATCAGGTCTTCCAAGACCGGCAAGCGTCCGGACCGGCGGCACAGTACCTTAAGCGGTATCTTCATAGCCTCGGTATTTTTCAGGCGATTCTGGCGCGCAAGCAATGTCCCGATTGCAAAGGGCCGAGAGACGATTGTCAAGCGTGCGGAGGCTTGGGGCTGGGTGGCGGACCCGGCGCTCAGGGAAATGAGTAGGGAATGAAACGGTTTCTGATTCATATTGTGGTCCACATCCTTGAGGGCATCCAGCAGTACGTTGTATTTCCATTGGCTCACTGGGCCGCTCCATCTTTGCCTGTTGCCCAACCGCTCGACCATATCGCGGCAGAACCGAACCCTAAGATCAATGCGCTGGTCCTGGACGGTGCCATTAAAGATATGGAATCCCGCGCGACAAGCGAAACTTCTCAAGCCGACCTGAATGCCTGCCTTGAAGCACTCCGGCCCCAGATCGCCCAGCAGATGCGAAAGTCCCTGGCGGCCTTTTCGATTCAGTACAACGATCATCAGGAAGGACTTTACAGAATCTTCGCCTATGCGATCCAACTGGGCATGTTCCTGGAACGCAGATTGCAGAACCTAACGGTAACGTCCATGAACCGCTGCATCATCACGATCACGACGCCAGAACCGCAGTCCGATGACGCCGATATCACGATCGAGTTCGATCCGCCGATTGTTCCGGATAGTCCCGTTTGCACGACCGTTGAACGCTTGGCTTCAGAAATGCTGTTGGGAGCACGGCGCGCCGTCGATATCAAATCCGTCAGCACAAATGACTAAGGCAGCGTGGAGAGCCTTCAAGCTGTATGGAGGGAGTTTAACCGAGCCGAATCGTTAGGCCCGAAGGAAAGCCCACAAAAGAACAATGACCCCATTTTTGCCCGGCCCCCAAACGGTCAATGTCAAGCAATTGGAAAATTCCATTGCGTTTTCGAAAGCCGAGTTGGATCTTCACGAGAAGCGACTGGAGGCGTACCAGCGGCGCGGCGACGCCGAACGAGCGACGTTGCGGCATCTCTACAGTTTGTGGACCGGCGGCAGCGTCGCGGACGATCAGCCATCGGTCCGCAAATATCTGGAATGGCACCGGGTCCACTGGGAGGCGCAAGCCAATATCGATCAATTGCAAATCGCGCAGATGAAGAGCAAAGTTGCGATCCTGGAAGCCGCGCTCGAGGAAACCAAAAAGCCCAATCTCTACACGCCCGGTATCGATAACCAATGAACAGGAGTATACTGACGCCATGGCCATTCAAGTCGTATTAGGACGCTGGACCACACGCAACAATCGCCTGGTCCAAATCACCAGCAGATTCCAGGTGGACGATCCGCCCGCGCCCGGGTCTCCCAAGACCGTCAGGACCGTCTGGGGCGGAACGCTCTACCAAGCCGACGGCAAGACCATCGATTCTCCTCATAGCTGGGAAGCGGACGGAAGATTCCGAACGCCTCAAGCCGTGGCCAACATGTACGACCTAGTGCAATTGATTGAGGCCGATCCGCTTGCCATTGCGGATCATGAAGGGATCGAGGAGGTTTTCGTGACCGCTGCCGAAACCGAAAACGAAAGCGCCGCCCGCGTGGTGGACGACGTAACGGCATTGCTCCTTCCGCATTTGAAGGCCGGGGAAACGCCGGTTGAAGCGCTGAAACGAATCCTGGAGATGTACGAAAGTGTGACCGCGCAGAAAGATGAAAAGCCGAAGGACGAGAGCGTTGCGGCGAAAGACGAAAAGCCGAAGAAGTTGCCCTTAGCGCGAACGCTCACCAACCCGGAACCATAACGGTTCCCCAAAGAGCGCCAATCCATCATGCTCGTAGCCTTAGGAGACATCTCGACAATCGGCAACGCCATCCAGCAACAGGAAGGCTATTATCCGGGTTCCACCAGCTACACCAACAACAATCCCGGTAACTTGATCGCCTCATCCTGGACCCAAGCGCAACCAGGATACGTGGGCGCCGACGCCAATGGATTTGCCGTCTTCGATAACGTTCAGGACGGCACCGCCGCCATGGATGCGCTGATTGAAAATTACGCCAATCAGGGCGCCACGATTCAATCCATGATGAACGCTTGGGCGCCGGCCGGCCAGGGATCGAATAACCCGAATCTCTATGCTGAAGTCGTGGCAACAGCCGCGGGCGTTCCGACTTCCGCGCTGGTATCGGACGTGATTGCTAGCGGCGGATTTCCCGCCCTTTCCTCCATCAGTCCCGGTGTCGTGATCGCGGGTCTTGCGGCGCTGGTGCTGGTGGCGCTGGTGATATGATGCGGTGCTTTTATGTTGGCGACCAGAACTCCGGTTTTCACCCGCCTGCTTTCTGGTCGTCCCCCGCAGTCGAGTGCCGCGCGGGTGCCGTGGAGCCAAACCCCTTATGACGCGGTTCTGGTGCCCGGAGTGCTGCCGCCGCACGGAGGCCCAATCCGCCAAAACTCCATTGTGGATTCGGTGGACCTGTCGGACGTGCGGGTCACTGGTGCATATTGTTCCGGTTGAACAAGTGGATTGGCGCGTGCTGGCCGGGAGAATTTCGGCACAACGGCGGCCTTTTCAAAGTCCATGACGCAGCCGTTTCTCATCGCGTCCGCGCCGTGGATTCAGGTCCGGGATGGAAACCCCACCGCCATGGCGATCTTCCGCCGTCATTACAGCGCGCGAAAGCACCCGGGCAAAGTATTCCAATTCGTCGGCCCCGGTGAAAAGATGGTGCTGCTGACACCCGACGCCAGAGCACTTTTCGTCTGGCGAAAGTTTATAGACGACAGCGGACAAACAGGAGTGAACTGTTCGGTGTTCCGTAACGAAGGGACGGAGCGGTCCACTAAATTGATCCTCAGTGCCGTAGATTTCGCGCGGTCGCGGTGGCCGTAAGAACGCCTCTACACCTACGTAGACGGCGCCAAAGTCAAGAGTTCCAATCCCGGCTGGTGCTTCATTGCGGCGGGCTGGCGAACTTGCGGCGAGACCAAGGGCGGCCTGCGGATATTAGAACTCCTGACATGACCAATGAAGAATTTAGCGCGTGGCTGAAACGCATCTATTCCGATGAAATCGCCGCCGCCCGATTACTCGTGTATCCCGATGAGACCATGAAGGAATCAGGACTCAGCGCGGATCAAGCCGCATTTGTCCGGGAAATCCTCAACGTTGTCCCAATCGAAATATTGCAGAAAGCGATGAAAGCGCTGGAATCCATCGGACCAGCATCGCCCTCAGGCCGGGGGGACGACCAAAAAAGCAGCCGGGTGAATTGAAGTGTTCGGGTCGCCAACACCAAAGCCAACGCCTTGCTGGATCTTAGCCCTCCGGGACGCCGACGAAGATGCCGAACGCTGGCTACGCGGTCAGGATCAACCAAACGATATGGCGACGGCTCAGCCGGTCGATCCCGTCGCTGAACCACAAGCCCAAGCCTCCGGCGCGCTGGCGATCGATCAGGACGCGGCGCTCGGCCCATAAGTCAACCCAGTACTAAGTACCTATCGTGGCGGCGCTTCAATAACGGTTCTCACAGCTTTTCCACCTTAGTGGAAAACTCAGTACATTTCGGTTCCAAATCGGTACCGGCGGCCTATTGGTCACAACGGCCCGGAGCCTCATCGTAGACGTAGGAGGAATCACGATGGAGAAAGGCACAAAGGACGAACAGTCCAGACAGTTCCGCCAGTTCCTGATCGGTCTGGGCTTTCGGTCCATGACTGTTTGGCAAGACAATGGCTTCCATTTCGAGCTTTTCAGTTATCGAAACGCGGCAGTATTGTTCGAAACGTACCCCGAGGGCCACGGCTTCGAAGTCTGGCGGCCACTGACAACTTCCGCAAAAATCACCGATACAGAAGCGGCGGTCAAGGCATATGCGGAGACGGGCCTATGACTTTCTGGATTGGATTGATGATCGGCACGGCCCTGGGGGTCCTGATACCCGAGCTGTGCTTGTGGTGGTGGCGGCGATGAGCTTCAATCTGCCGGATGGCCTGACGGAATCGGCGTTGGACCGGCTGCTCGAGCTGGACGATGAGCCGGAGCGGGACCTTACGGACGCGGATCTCGAAGAAGCGTATCTCGATTATCTGGACCAGGAAGCCGCTGGGCCGGTCCAGGACCATCTATGAAAACTTTCGGCGACGCTGAACCGTGGGTAATCTACGTACTTAAAGACCCTAGAAATATGAAAGTCCGGTATGTGGGTTTTACATGTCAGTTGGTTGAGCGGCGCTTGTCGCTACATCTTTCGGAAGCACGCAGAATCCCAAACCGAAATCATCGGACGAAATGGATAGCGTCGTTATTGTCTAATGGGCTTCGTCCAATGATCGAAATAATCGAATCAGGCGTTGGGCCACAGTGGGGCGAAGTGGAAAAACGGTGGATTGCTTTATATCGTTCCAGTGGCCATTTGGTAAACAGTACGGATGGAGGCGATGGCGTGGTAGGTTGGGGAACTCACGAACAACGCAGCGAAATGATGAAAGCTGCCAATGCGCGCAGGCCAGCAAAAGAACGAAGCGACACTGCCAGGAAGCGAGAAGCTGCTAAAACTCCAGAAGTACGTTTCAGAATAGCCGAAAATGCCAGACTTCGCATGATGGCGCGCCCCCCGGAAGAGCGAAGCACCTGGGCGCATCGAATGAACGCCAGCCGTTCGCCCGAAGAGCGCCGGGCAATAGCGCGATTAGCCCATGCTAATCAATCAGTGAATCGCAGCGCCGCCGCAAGAAAACGATATGCACAAATGTCCCCCGAAGAACGAAGCGGGAAAGCACGCCATGCAGCACAGATTCGATGGAGGAAAAAGTACCAATGGTACCAATGAACGCCTTACAGCGATATCCCAAACTCACTCTTTCTAACGGCATTCCCGTGACCATCGCGCTCAAGTATCCCCGTGGAAAACGTGTTCAGTCGCGTATCCCAAATTGGGAGGACCAAGCGTACTATAGCTTGACAGACGGACGGTCCATGTATTTACCTTTACAGGTGGGCCACATGATCGACGAATTGAAACTGAAGCCCGGCGAACCGTTCACGATCCTGAAGCGCGGCCCAGGCGACTGGAGCGTTGAAAAAGGGGGCGGACCCCAGGCTGAACCAGAATCCGCCCACAAGGAAGTCAGGCAGCCTCATTCTACCCCGGTAAACGGCCAAGGGGAAGCGGCATCCGATATCCTGAACAGATGTTATCGAAATGCTGTTGAAATCTCGCTGGAGGCTGTGGAATTCGCGCGGCAGAAGGGCCTGATGGTGACGCCCAGCTTCGAAGATCTCCGGGCTATTTCGGCCACGCTGTTGATAACGGAGGTCAGGAGATGAGCGACAAAGTGAAGGACTGGCTGTTCGTTTCTGTGGTGGTGGTTGTGGGCGGTGGGCTTATATCGCTGTGGCTGTATGACAGTGGCCGCAATGCACCCGAACCCAGCACAACCATTCGGGTCCATGCCACCAAGTGTGATGGGCGCAGAAGCACGACCTTCGTGATGCCAGAGCACGATGCCATTACGTTGTACTGGAATGAAGATTGGTACATCCCGCAATGCTTCATGTGGAACCAATCGAGTTGGTGGAATCTGACGGTTGCGAACACGCGACGCAGTTCGGCGTTCATCACGATGGCACCTGTGGAAAGGGGGCAATGAGCTACAAATCGCCAGCACGAGAGATCCTTTGGTAGTTTTCATTATCCTGCTGGTCTTCAATCTCTTGATCGCTACCGTCTACGTGGTCTGGAGATCGATTCACCGATGACCTGGATCATGACGATACCGCGCCGCACCCGCGCCCGCCGGGGCCGCGTGATTGATCGGCAGTACCTTCTTTATATCCGGTCGCTGCCCTGCACGGTCTGCTGGAGCCGCAACGTCCAAATGGTTGAAAAGTTCCACGCTATGGGTTTGCCGTACGTTTATCAATCGTCACGAACGGAAGCCGCGCACGTCGGCGTCCGGGGACTGGGCCAAAAATCGAGCGACCGGGAAACTATACCGCTTTGCCGGGAACATCACCGGCTGGGACCCCATTCAATCCATCGGCTCGGCAAGCACTTCTGGGAGCATCACGGTATCGACAAAGATGCGCTGATTGCCGAATTGAACCGACGGTACGGGGAGGCGGCATGAGCAAACAACGCAATCCAATCATTGTTAAGGCAACGATTCTGAACGATGGGAACGTAGACCATCCTGCGCACTACGGTGGAGACGTTCCCCATGAAGTCGTGAAGTGCCTAGAAGCCTGGGGCCTTGAGGCGGATGCGTTGCTGTGGAATTCCGTCAAATACATCGCGCGTTCTGCGAAGAAAGGCCACCAGATCGAAGACCTTGAAAAAGCAGTCTGGTACCTCCGCCGCCGAATCGCTCAACTCGAAACGGAAGGAACGAAACGTGCCGGTCACTAGAGTCCAGTGCGCGGGCTGCCCTCGAACGTTTCTGGCGGGCCGTCGCGATGCCAAGTGGTGTAAGCCCAAGGTGCCGCTATCGCAATCGCATGGAAGACGCCAAATTCGCGACGCCCACAATACCCAAGAGCGGAGTCGTCGGCGTGACGTTCAGCCGCTTGAGGAAACGCTGGGAGGTCAGGATACCGCAAGACGGACGGCTCAAGTACATCGGTTCGTTCGGATCGAGCGAGCAAGCGCTCGATTTCAGGGCTGCGGTCGTCGGTCCGTAAAGGGGAGAATGCGTATGGATTCGATGCTGTTGTTCATCGTGCTGATGGTCGGTGGTGTTGTTTTGTTCGCAACATTTGCTCCAAGATATCTGTCGTGGCGCGGCGGATGGAACGCCAGCACGAAAGGTGAAGAGTTTGCAGATTACGTGATCAATGCACTCGTTCAAGATCCTGACGGTTGGATCATGGATGAGCACAATGCCTACTATCATGGAGATTTTCGTCTTTGGATAGCCAATCGCCCCTATGCGGATTTGACCTTTGGCCACATACGCATCGGGAATAAGAAGCAGCGAAAGCGGATTCGGGATCTGGTGGACCAAATCGTACTTGAACGCCTGAACAGCAGATTAAAGGCTGCCGTCAAAACCGGGGCATAACTCGTGAACGCCATCATCCTCATGATCCCGGCCAGCGAGCTATTGGGCTACTTGACGGGAAACCAAAAATTTCGCCTGCCTCCCGATACCAAGATCACGGCACTCTGGACCGAAGGCTCGCAGCAGCCATCCGAAACGGTAGCCCAGCAGCGCTGGACGCTTTCGCTCCGTCTGGAGCATCCCCGGTTCCCGGAGGTTCCGGCGGGCACCAGGATCCCGAGGAAGCGGGTTAAGGACTCCACACGACCGTCGGAGATCTTGACCACGGGGGACGACCAGAAAGCCGCCGGGTGAAAACCGGGGTTCGGGTCGCCAACCTAAAAAGACCGTTAACATAAGGGGGAACAATGGGTAAAAAAGGCGAGAGCACAGTATTTAATCTGTACGACCGCGCAACCGAGATCACCAAGGAAGCCGGTCTAGACCCGACCAAGGAAGGCGACAGATTCAAAGCCTGCATCGAATACATGCTCCAGTTTGACAAACATCTTAACTGCGTCCGGCCCCTCCCGCCGAAAGAGGCCCCCAAGAAATAATGATCCATCTCGAATCAGTCAAAACACGGGTGATCGAATCGTCGGAACTGGACCAGCGGCATTTACTGCGGCCCCTGTTGCTATTCATGGGATCGCAATCCGAAGGTCGTATCCGTTCATTGTGGAATCTTGTCGTGACCCTGATGGATGCCGATGTCCAGAGCGTTACCGAGGGCGTCAAGCTCGCCAAAACCGAAGACTACCGGCACATGTGCGGCCTCCATACTAATCCACAAAACCTGACCTTTAATTCCATCGTGTCCAGGATTATTGCCAGCAAGCAGGTCGCCGACCTGGTTCCGGGCCTGTGGGAATACGCCCGATATCTGGCCAGCAGTCAAGGGGCCACGTATTTTCACTTACAACCGATTCCTGAGTACAGCCTTCGGGTCCGATCTTCCCGCGATTGGCGCATCATGCCGGGCCACTTGCGGCCACAGCGCCCACAGGTTCCTGAACTGTACCCCTACATCTCCGGAGTCCCAACCGCCGAACACGAGATGCTGATGGCGGTGGACGCCATTGTACCGAAGGGTCTGCCCAATGCAGTTCGGTCCGACGTTTGTCAAGACATGATCGTCGCGATTCTGTCGGGAGAGGTCACGATGGAAAACCTGAAGGGCGATCTCAAAAAGTACCTCGGCCAGTTTTGGCGGATGTTCCCCGACAAATATGGACCAATTTCGCTCGATGGTGTGGTGCCGGGTACCGATGATTTCAGGTTGATCGACACCATCAGCAATAAAACCAGATCTGCATGAACGTTATCTCGGAAGAAAAGAAACGGATTCTACACGCCGCTTTTCTTGAAGGCAAGACCATTCGGGCCGCTGGCAAGCTAGCGGGAGTCAGTAAAGTGACGGCAAATCTGTTTCGGCTCGCTCATGGCGGCATGGAAGGGTATCGCAAGCGGGGCGCGACCTTCAAGCGGAACAGATGGAAATGAATCATTACGGTGTTTACCTTGAATACGAAACACTGGGGACATTTGGAAGATGCCAAACGCGCGCGTGTCCCTATCCGGGTTTCGGGATTGTCGTATGGGATCGCTGGAACGGTACGGTAGAGCAACGGACTGTGTGCTGGAGCCATTTCATAATTGGCGGGGCCGAGTTTTCGATTGAGCATCAAGATGCCGACGTACTGCTCTGCTTGCCCCGAAGAGTGGCCAGAACGAAGAGAACATCTGGTAGCCACTTCAGATCAACAATTCCTATGGTTGCCGCCAGTTCCGTCAACGAATGGAATCATACCCGCCTAAACCTATTCCTGAGACAAGGATACTCCTACAAAGCCAGCTTGGCGGTCATTAAACAGGAAGCCATCGCGGAAGGCCGCCTCACCCACTACTCCGATCCGATCTATAACACCTTCACGGAACTCCGGCGTTCCATGATCTACACGATGTGCGGCGAGAAAGTGATCCAAAGCCTTACGGTGGGATTTGACCTCAAGCCAACGTGCGAAGACTGCCTCAGGATGCATCAGACCAAATTGAGGCTCTTGCCAGAGACGCCCCTGAGGGAAGTCATCGCCACCCAGTCCAAGAGTTCCGAACATCAACCGTCCTTCGAGGAATCCGTCGTAGATGGAAGTTTCGCACTTGATGACCAATTGTTCGCCAACCGGCGGAATTGGGGTGAACGCTCCGGGAGATCCTGGAGTGACCCAACCAAGGGCGTCCAACGCGACAAAAGATTGCGTGTGGATCGTGGGGGCGTCAACAGAAAACGATGATAACGATAGGCTCCAAAGTCCACGCGAAGCACACGGCCACGGGGGACGACCAGAAACAAGCCGGGTGAAAACCAGGGTTCGGGTCGCCAACATAAAAGCATCGTGATAGACTAATCCCATGTCCAACCCCATCAGCACGTTCCTCAAAAAAGTAGAATCCTGGTTCACCAATCCCAAGGTCGAAGCGGCCTTCAACACCGTGGCCGAAATCGTCCAGGTCGCCGAACCCATCGTGGCCGACATCGCGGCCCTGACGCCCAACCGAACGGTTGCTGAAATCGAAGCCGCCTACACCAAATACGCGGTGTCGGTCGCGGGCCAAATCTCTTCGGACCCCACCAGCACCGGCAACGCGCTCCTGAATCTCGCGACCGAAGTGGTGAACAAAAACCTCCATACACCCGCGGCCGTCAACTTGGTCAATACCGCGGTCCAGATTGCCGTGACGGCGGCGAAGGCGGGGTAAGGGACTTGAAAGTTGGTGATCGAGTACGTTATCACCGTCATTATCCCGGTGGATGGACACCCGAAGGTGTTGTGCACAGGATCACGCAGCATCGTGTTGTCGTGGAAATAACGAATCTCCTGAAAACACGACAAAAGCTTGCGAAGTTCCGCAGTTACAAAAACAAGATCTTGTCGTGGTAGCGGATGCATCAAATGTGGCTCTCGATTCATTCCAAGGCGCTCAAGCCACGGGGGACGACCAGAAAGCAGCCGGGTGAGAAAACTAATCTACTGGTCGCCAAACCAACATGCTGACCGAATCCCAGCGCAACGCTAACTTGGTCCTCATCGTCCAAGCGGCCAAGCAAGCCGAAACCCCTGAGTGCCCGGCGCGGTTTCTTGCGGCCCAATGTGTCCTCGAATCGGGGTGTCTCGAATTCGCCCCCGGCAACAATCCCTTCGGCATCAAAGCCTATCCAGGATGCTCAGGGAAGCAACTCCTCAGGACTACCGAGTGGTTCAGCCTTCCGCAACTCGGCACATTTCTAACGCTCGATCCAGCCCGAACCGCTTCCGCCCATCTGCCTACGCAAAGCCGCTTGACCGATGGCACGACCTTCACGCTGTGGGACGTACACGACTGGTTCGCCACGTTCCCCGATCTAGCGTCGGCCTTTGCACTTCGGGTGCATTTAGCCCAAACCCCTCTCTACAAACCTTTCGGCGACCAGTACGCGCAAGACCATGACCTGGAAAAACTGGTGCTCGCGACGGCGAAAGTCTACAGCACTAGCGATCCAGACGCGTATGCCAACCTCATCATGCAGCAGGTCGCCGCCATGGAGCCGCTATTCGTATGAGCCGCTTGCGCAATGCCCTGTTGTGCCTTTTGCTTGCTGCCTCAGCAGCCTTGGTCCTGTATCTCACGATCCTGGTCCATCACGCCGACCAAATCCTCACCCAAGTCCCGATCGAGCTAACGGGCGTTTCAGCGTTGCTGGAGCGGTCGGCCGATCAAGTTACAGCCGAAGCCGTCCAGACTCGCCGGGACGCCATGGCGCGCCTGGATCAAGCCCTCACGACCATATCGCAAGCCCAAGCCGATTTCGACCGGCAAATGACCCAAACCAACGAAACGGTAGCCTCAGCGCAACGGGATCTTGGGCAACTGGCCCGGCAACTTGGGGATGCAGGCGTCCAAATCGGCCAAGCGGCCTCCGCCATCGACCTGAGCGTCCAGGAAGTTGCGAAAGTCCGACAAGACATCGCGCCCGCGATCGCGGGGCTGAACCTATTGATGCAGCGCAACGCCCTGCCCGCCGAACTCCTCGGTACCTTGGGGGCCGCGAAAGTCACGGCAGGCGAAACGGCCCAGACGATGCGGACCGTCCGGGACGCCATGCCCCAAATCCTCATGGGTGTCGATAAGGTGGTCGAAAATTCCGATCACGCCACTGCTGCGAGCGCACAAGCGGCTGAGCAAACCACCAACGTCATGCGCAACTTCGCGGCTGCGTCTAAACCGTTGCCCTTGCCGTTGCGCATCTTTTTGCAGGTCGCGCCGCCGCTCGCGGGCTTTGCCGCCGGTGCCGCCACGACTTACCAAGCCACTCATTGACCATCATGGCTAAACCGCCGCTGTGCATCGATCTCTACTGCGGCCTTGGCGGATGGGCGGATGGGTTCCTGGCGGAAGGCTATGATGTGGTCGGGTTCGATATCGAACGGCAGGATTACGGAAGCGGCGGGTATCCCGGACAACTTGTGCTTCAGGATGTGCTGACGCTCCATGGGGAGCACTTCCGCAGCGCTGCGATAATCGTTGCGTCCCCACCGTGCCAGTTCTTCTCGCGCATGGCGATGCCCTTCAAGATGCCATGGTCGCAGGAAGAGTTCGAGCGACGCAAGAAACTGGCACTATCGCTCTATTGGTCATGCTTTCGCATCGCGCATGAGGCTGGCGTTCCCTTGATCGTGGAGAATGTCGCAGGTGCTCAGAAGTGGGTCGGAAGATCGCGGTTCGTCTACGGGAGCTTCCATCTGTGGGGCGATGTTCCGGCACTGATGCCCAGCACGCAGTCGGACGGAGTGAAAGTTCCGAGCGATTGCGGGAGGCGCACTGATCCGGGAAAAGAAGCGAGATTCACCACGCGCGATTGCGGCGCTGAAGGTCTCAAGTTCGGCGGCGGCTGGTGGAAGGATTCCACGAACAATCTGATCCGTAAAGCGTCCTCTCGCAGTTCTGCCCGCAAAGCCGCATCCGCGATGATCGCCAAGATTCCGTTTCCGCTGGCCCAGCACATAGCGCGAGTCTTCAAGAACGACTTTATCCACACGTAATCCTATGCTGGTCGTCAACACTGGGCTGCTGCACTTTCCGAACGGCGGAGCCGCCCCGATCCCGACGACCAAAACGCTGCTGTTCTCGACCAGCTCCGTCACGCTGGTCGAACTGTACGCCTACAACGGCACGGCACAAAATGCCGAGATCACGATTTACGACGGCAACGGCGTTGCGGTCAACGTAACGTTTTGCGCTCAAGGCGGCGGCGTCATCTTTCTGGACGCTCCCAACGGAATCCCATTGTCCAAAGGAGTACAATGGCAGTGTTCCGTTGCGGGCGTCATCGGGAGTCTGACGGTCCAGCAAGTGGCGTTTCAATGATCCATCGCTATGATCCATCGCTATGATCCGCCACCGCCTCCGCCGACCCGGATCGCCAGAATCGCCAAGTATGTCGTCGCCCATATCGGCTGGGTCATGATCTGCCTGACGTTGATTGTGCTACATTTTTGGAGATAACGATGATCGTCCGCCTGAAGCTCAAGCGTCCTGGATTTCGGCTGGGCCGGCTGGCCGTCGCGCTCGTGATCGTCTTGACCGTCTATGGAGTCGTGCTGTGGGCGCAACAGCCCGTAGCGCAAGGGCCGCAAGCGCCCAATGCGGCCGCGTGGCTCGTGAGCGTCACGAGTTGGGCCGGATCGACCTTGGGGGCGATTTCGACTTATGGCACTTCGCCCGGTGCCGTGATCGTTCCGGCCGTCAACGCCTTCGTCACCAACACCATTACGGCCACGATTTCGGGCACCGTCGCCGTTAGTTTCAGCCCGGTCGCGACCTCTGGCGGCGCAACGTCCTCGTTTGACGTTACGTCCTCGGCCGCCACTCAGGTCAAGGCAACGTCCGGGAACGTCTATGGCTTCTACGTTTTCAATCCCAACAACACCGTCTGTTATCTCCAGTTTTATAACAGTGCCGCCGCGACGCTCGGTACCGGAGCGCTGCATCCTATCGGGGTCCAGTCTGGCGTGACCGTCGAGGTCCCGGTCGGCGCAATCGCAGCGTTCAATTTCGCGACCGCCATCAGTACCGGCGAAACCACGACGCCCACCGGGGCAACCCAGTGTACGACGCCAATGACGGCGACGATTTCCTACCAATGAGCAAACTGGCGATACTGGCGTGCTGCTTCGTAATCGTGGGTCTGGTTTTGAGCCGTGCTCAGCAGCCCGTCGTATTGGCCGGTCTCAACTACCAACACGTCCCGACCCCCACGGCGCTCACGACCGTCAAGACTTCGACCGGCATCCTCCAAGCCGTCATCATCAACGCTCCCGCAACACAACCGGGATGTCTCCTGACCTTGCAAGACGCCGCTCCCACGGGTCCCGGCAACGTCATCGCGATCGTGTCGTGCAGCAACCAAAGCAAGGATTTACATTTCGGTGTTGCGTTTGTGAACGGCCTGACCGTCCAGGCGATTGGCCCGTCCGCCGACATCACGATCACGTTCCAATAAAGGAGAGCGAATGTTTCCGAGTTTTCCACAGAATCCATCGACCATCGCCCGGATAGCCAGAACCAAGCCCCAAAAACAACCCGACGGCACGCCTCCGGCGCAGCAACGTTTCGATCAGTACGGCTCTAACTACGTCGAATCCTTGGTGCCTACCAAACATCTGCTGGCCGATGAAGGCAGCTATTTCTACGCCACCAATCCCACGATCGACACGCAGGTTACTTACGCTATCGTGGCTTCGTTTTCAGACACCACCGCCACATTTGCGATCAAAAACAATGACCAGCAGGGCGGGGGAACCTACAAGCGCATCTACATGGATTTCGTCCGCATTGCCTTTACAGGCACGGCCCCCGTGGTGCCAGCGTCGGCCATCGGAGCCAAAATGGTCATCCGGGTCGATAGCAAAGACCGGACCCCCACGGCCGGGAACGTGGCGTTGACCGTGTTCAATTCCAATATGGACGATCAAACGGCCTCTATCGCCAACGTTCAAGCGTTCAGTGCCGGGGCCTTGACGGTACCGGCGGCCGGTACGGGTGTCCGGACGGCTGGCCGGGCTTGGATGCGGCACGTCATCCCCGTGACGCAAGATGAATTGATCTGCATGTTCGGCGGAATCGAAGCGGGCGGCGGCGTCGTCGGCGCGACCGCGGGCCGGGTCGTTTCGGCTGCGCCACCCGTCATTATTGGACCGCAACAATGGGGCCTGTTCCACATCTATTTTCCCTCGAACGCCACGACCGCCGGGGCGTTTGAATTCGATCTGGGTTGGTGGGAACGCTAAGGCGCGCTGAACAAGCCTTCCTGTTTAGCTTTAGCGGCTTTCAGATTTGCTACGGCCTGTTTCCAATAGGATTCTTTCAGTTCGATTCCTACGAAGCGCCTGCCCTGCTGGATTGCAACATAGCCCTCGCTGCCAATTCCTGCGAAGGGCGATAGTACGAGGTCTCCCGGATTGGTCCACAGTTCGATGGCGCGTTCGATAACCTGAAGTTGCAACGGGCAAATATGGCGCTCGTCGTCGTGCTCGCGGGCGCTTTCGCGCTGTAACGTATCGGAAGGGTTGATGTCCATCCAGACCGGTGAGGCGAAGCGCTGCCATCTGTTTACCGGGAAACCATCGTGCGTTTTGGTGACGGGATCGAGATTGACGCCGGGTTTGCGCATGGTGACCAGGTAGTCCGGAATTCCTTGACGTGATCGGCAGGAATCTTTCCGCAGTTGCTTGTAGAGCAACCCCAGAGCCTTGGTCCGTTGCATCGCAGTGACCGGGTCCTTCCATATCACGACTTCGGAATGGTAAACGAAACCTGCTTCAATGAACAGCCGGATCAATTCTCCGCGAAAGTCCCATATGCCAATTTCTCCGTCCCGTTCTTTCGTCATCGGCAAGTTCATGCAGTGAAAAGACAGGAGCCGGCCCGGTTTCAAGATCCTCAATAGATGCGTGATGAGAAACCCGAAGTGGTCATAAAACTCCCGATGATTCCGTGAATTCCCCATATCGAGTTCGGATTGAGAGTATGTGTAGAGCGAAGCAAACGGCGGACTGAAGATACTGTAATCGATGCTGTCGTGCTCAAGGGCCGCGGATTCCGTCACGCAATCACCCAGCACCATGGTCCACCCTGGTCCGGTTTCCTGGTGTCTCTCGCGGGTTTCCGTGGTAATGTCGCCCCGTACCTGCTTGCGCATTTCGGTTTTCATGTGTTCGACCATACCGTCCATCATGTCTCGCGCCAGTTTCTCTTTGCGTTCAATATTCCTCACCACGGCCCCTTCGGTTTCAGCCGTTACGATGTAGCAATCCACTGGATCCTTCTGGCCGAATCGCCAGCATCGGCGGATCGCTTGGTAGAACTGTTCGTAGCTGTCGCTCAATCCCACGAACACGACGTTATGGCAGGATTGAAAGTTCATGCCGAAACCGAAGATCGATGGTTTTGAGACCATTCGTTTGATTTCGCCAGACGCGAACGCGACCGCACAGTCTTCTTTGTGGCTGTCAGGATCGCTGCCCGTGACTTCTATGCAGCCGATTACTTGCTCTCGAATGGCTTCGCTTTCGGAGTTGAGATTACACCAAATGGCCCATTGGTCCCGACTGTTATTTATCAGTTCGGCACACCGGCTCACGCGTGAATCGAGCGACGCTTTTCTAGCGCCTCGGCGTTCATGGAGCGTCTTGGCTTCAACGCTGAACAGCAGACCTTCGCTTGGGAAGTCGCACGAAACCGTGATCTGATGCATTTTGAGTTCCGGCAACTGGAAAGCTCCATCGTCGTAGCCCAAGTCTGAAGGTTTACGGATCGCGACGGCCCAAGAGCACACCCATTTCCAGAATTCTTGTTCAGCGTGACGTTTAAGGCGCCATTTCGATGTATCGCCGCCGTCGTGAACAAAGAACGTCGCGAGCATTTCCGAGAGTTTCATGACGCCCAGAAACTCCGCATGATTGCCCAATTCCATGTAGTCGTTAGGGGCAGGCGTCGCCGTACAGCACAGACGATATGGAATGGTCGATGCAAAAGTCGTCAATGCCTTACGGGTCTTCCCATCGAAGCCTTTGAGTATGCTGGATTCATCGAGCACGATACCGCCCAGTCCATCGGGCGTGAATTTACTCATCTTTTCATAATTCGTGATGCTGGTTCCCTCAATATCGACCGAAGTCGCGCAGATCGAAATCTGCTCCCCGAACTTCATGCCCTCAGCTTTAGTCTGCCTGGACACAGCCAATGGCGCAAATATCAAGACCGGTTTCCCGGTATGGCGGGCAACTTCTCGCGCCCATTCGATTTGCTGAAACGTCTTGCCGAGTCCGCAATCCTCAAACAGCGCGGCGCGGCCTTTTCGAATGGCCCAACGGACAATGTCGGCCTGGAATGGAAACAGTTTAGGATTCAACGATCCAGGTTCAAAACCGCACGGTTCAGCCCGGATGATCTTGTGCCGGACAAAATCGTCGTATTGCTCCTGTTGGTTCATCTGACACCCTTTGATCGTTGAGCATCCGGATGGATCTGGCCCCTCATGATGCCGTTATCGATCCTGATGGACTCCCAGAAAGCCGCGACTCGTTCTGGTTTCCCGGATTTCCGGGCCTCAGTCAGGCGTCGTCTGGACGCCGCGAGCCTCATGCGGGCCGCGTGGATCTCGAGCGCCAGCCTCACGGGTCTACCGCTTTCCAATCTTCCAGTTTTTGGAGCATATGCTCGACCGCCGACCGGCAGGCTTCGCTGGACTTTTGGCCTTCGACGATGGTGCCGGCGGTCCCGATGATTCGAGCAGACCAACGGAGTGTCCGGCGATTCCGCTCGACCTTGACGCGGTATTCCCATGGTCCCCGCGTTTCCGTGAAGACTCCGATGTAGTATGGTTCGAACATCATTCCAAAAACAGCAGCGACCGCGCGACCAGCATGCCGGTTGCCGGATAATCGATCAGGCCCAAGCTCCGGAGCCTTCCGCGAGGATTTTTGAACGATCCTCCAGTCGGTTCGTAATGGGCGGCGCGCGCGACTTCTTCATTGGACATGGGCTGTGGATAAGCGGCGATCAGGACATCCAAGATCTTGCGCTCCGGACCCGGTAGCCGGTCTTTGACGCGGCCCTGTAGTTCCGTGGCGTCCAGCGGCCGGTCCGGAATGCTCGCGGAACTCCAGCCCGATTGCGTCAGGCGAATGCGACCCGGTTGAACGTACTCGACGTATCCCGCCTGGTTCAGATGGCCCCTGGGATTCTTAAACGATCCTCCGTCAACCGTATAGCCCGCCAAGAACGCCACGGCGGCTTGTTCCGGTGCCGTGATCCCTAAGGATTCAAGCCACGCGACGGCATCGAGGATACGGCGTTCCGGTCCTGTCAGGTCTCCGTTTGATTCCGACGGTTTTGTGAGACGTTTCGGCTGTGTGGTCAAACGTTCCGGCGGTTTGGTGAGACGTTCGGGAGCTTTCGTGAGTTTTAGGGCATCGGCCACCAGGGAACCCACTGTAATTGCATTCTGGCCGCTATTCTGCAAGCTATCGGCAATTGCTTCCAGACGCTGGATCACGTCCTGGCCCAATACCGGCTTTTCGATAATCTGCGGAGCCGGGATCGTGGTTTTGGCTGCCCGGAGGTCCCGTTGAAGCTGCTGGATTTCAGCCCTGAGTTCCGCTTCGCCCTTGGCCTTCTTTTCCGCTTCAGCCGGCAGATCCGCAAGTTCGCTCAAGACTTTCTTGATGGTGCTTTGGGGCGGCGCCGGAGCCGCGGCGCGCTGGCCGGCGCGCGGGTGTGTCGTACTGACGGGCCCCACATGTACCAGTTCGACCGTGGGCGTCAGGGCCGGTCCGTGGCAGTAAAAGTACCCATCGTTCAGGCTGCGAATGCGTTGCTGGTCATCACGCCCCATGAATCCCAGGGCATCGACTGCGCGTTTCACATCTACATCGAGAGTGAAGCGTCCGACCATCACGTTGGTGCACATCGAGGCCGCATCTTTGTCCAATTTGCTGTATCGTTGCGTGGCCAACAGTCCGGCGAATCCACGCTTCCGGCCCCGACTCATCAGATCGGCGACTGCGGCTTTGCTCTCCGCTTCGCCTTTACCGGATTCCGGGCTGAAGATGTGGGCTTCGTCGATGACGATCAAGCAGGGATGCCAAAGGTTTTTGGGCGCATCCACCAGCGATTCCAAAAACAACCTGACAAACCTGATGCGGTCATGGTGCGGCAATTCGTAAATCCCGATAATGGCCGAAACGCCCAATTGCAGTAGTTTGGTCGCGAGCAACTGGGTGCTTCGGACATCCGCCGGGCAATCCCCTCCATTGCGCCCGGCCAAAACGTAATCGAACTTTTCTCGCAATGTGTGGAATTCGTCTTCTGGATCGATGACGATTTGCTGTACATGCCCGTGGGTCTGTTCAAGAATCCTGCGCAACGCCCAGCTTTTCCCCGCCCCCGACGTTGCCGTCACGAGCAGCCGGGTTTCAACCAAACGCTGAACGTCGATCTGGATATCGCGGCCTTCCTGATTTGTGCCGAGCGTTGGTTTCATGCGCTTCTCAGGAGACCCAAGTGCTTCAGGAGTCTTTCGATATTGGATGCCCGCAAGCTGTAGACCAGTTCTCTGGTCCAAGGAACTTCCCCGGTGCCTTTACACTTTTTACAGGCGCTCCCCACGGTCTCGCAATACTGACAGGCACGTCCGCAATTCCAGCATTCCCCTGGTTCATCCTTGGTCTCGCCTTCCCCATCGCACACATCGCAGACGCGGGACGTTTCGATCAGGTCTTCCGCCATCTTGAGGACCCGGAGGATTTCGATTTGGTCCGGATCGCCGAACCGGAGCGGGGACGCGAGTAAGCGCCGCAACGCCAACTCCGGGGTTTCGTCCATGACCGGCATGGAATGAGGATATCACGGTGTCCACAAAACCCCAAGACTCTCAGGTACCGTAAAGCATTGAAATGAGAGTACCGGTACCGTTGATTTTGACTGTTCACTTTGCTGATGTTTAGTGTACACTTGAGGTCATGCCGATCAAAACGAACCGACGCCGACGCCTGACCGCGCAGGAACGCGAAGACCAGCGGGATTACGATATCATTCGCCGGGCCAGCCGCAAGCCGCACTACAGTTTCCGGGCGTTCGTCAAGAGCCTGGGCTATGAAATTAAAGATCGAAAACGCCGCTAGGCGCGCGATCCGTGGCCTGCCTGAGCATTGGCGCAAGTTGATCGTCGAGAGCATTCTGGACTTAGAAGATAACCCGTATCCCGATAATTCAATGCAGTTACGGACCAAGCAATCTTATCGGCGCTTGAAAGTTCCCCCCTACCGGGTGATCTACAGAGTTGGAACCAGCACGGTCTTCATCGAGCGCGTTGAAAAACGGTCCGACATTACGTACCGGGGATTCAATCCACAGTCATGACCCAGACCCAATTGCTCGCCGTCACGGCCTTCGGGCTGGTTTTGATCGGGATCGCATGCGTGATCCATGCCGTCCGGCTGGCCCGCATCGCACGCGATCAGTTCCGGGAGGATCTTATCCAAAAGCTACGGCAGAACCGTTGGGGCCTTGCGCCTTCTGCTCTAGCGAAAAACATGTGGGTGGTATTCACGCTTGATCAAGGGACCGGAAAGCCATCGCGCGTCATCTCCTGCGCTGAGCGGTGGGAACTGGCCATTCAAGATGCTGAGCGCCCGCCGAAGCCTCTAGGAACTGGCGATCTTGGTGCTAAGCTGGCTGCGCACGAGATTCATCGCAGGTTGGTGGAATGAGTGGGTAAAACCAGCATCGAATGGACCGACCGCACCTGGAACCCCACGCGCGGGTGCTCGCGGGTGTCGGAAGGTTGCAGAAATTGCTACGCGGAGCGCATAGCGGCGCGTGGTTTGTTGCTTTCTCCGGTCAGTCTCCAAGGTTATGCGTCTTTTACCAACACAGGGCCGAAATGGAATGGGCGGGTCGAACTGATCAAATCGAAGCTCACCGAACCGCTGCACTGGCGAAAGCCCCAGCGCATCTTCGTCAACTCGATGAGCGATCTGTTCCACGAGATGCTATCGGATGGAGCGATTGACCGCGTGTTTGCTGTGATGGCGCTGTGCCCGCAGCATACGTTTCAGGTGCTCACAAAGAGGCCCGAGCGGATGCTTGGATATTGCTCCTCGGTGACCTTTGAGCGGCTCCGTGAATGGATGAACCGATCAGTGGATGGTGGCGAACATCGACCGGGAGCTTACAGCCTTGTGTCCTTGGCGCACGCCAACAAGCGCGGAACGGAATTCGAATTTAGGCGCTGCCCTAAGCCTCCGCTCCCCAACCTCTGGATCGGCGTCTCCGTGGAGGATCAAAAGACCGCCGACGAGCGCATCCCTCTGTTGTTGCAGACTCCGGCGGCGAAACGGTTCGTGAGCTACGAGCCAGCGCTGGGGCCGGTGGATTTCAAGGGATGGTTGATCGACGAAGCGTACAAACGCTTTTTCGGCGTGGCAAACATCGACTGGATGATCGTCGGCGGCGAGAGCGGGCCAGGGGCGCGGCCATTCGATATCGCGTGGGCGCGGAACACCATCGCGCAGTGTAACGCGGCTGGCGTGGCGTGCTTCGTTAAGCAGTTGGGTAGTTACTGGGCGCGTAAGCGGAACGCGGACCCTGAACAATGGACGCAGGTTAGCGGAAAGGGCGGCGACATGTCCGAATGGCCCGAAGATTTGAGAGTCCGGGACTTTCCATCATGATCCCCGCGCCTTCCGATGCCGTCAAGATTGTGTTGGCCACTTTGACGCTCGCGTGGGCCATCGTGCTCGTGACGCTGGTGGGCATCGGTATGGGCGCGGTGCTGAATTGGTCGGTCCGATGGGTACTGCGGACGTTCGGAAAACGGAGTTCTGGATGAAACGCATTGCGCTCTACGCTCGTGTTTCGATGGCGGACCAAAAGCCGGAGGCCCAGTTGGTTCAGTTGAGGGAATTCGCCCAGCGCCGCGGGTTCCAGGTCTACCGGGAATACGTCGATCACGTCACGGGAGACTTTGGGAAACGCCGGAAAGCCCCGGCGTACATGGAGTTGATGCGGGATGCCTTGGCTAGACCGTTTGACGTGGTGGTGGTGTGGAAATTCGACCGGTTTGCCCGAAGTCTCACGGCGCTTTTGGACGCCTTGGCCCACTTTCATGCCCTGGAGATCGATTTCATTTCGGCGACTCAGGATGTCGATACCACGACCCCGATGGGGCGTTTATTTTTCCAAATTGTCGGGGCCTTCGCGGAATTCGAACGGGCCTTGATTGTCGAGCGGGTCAAGAGCGGAATCGCGAACGCCCGGCGTAAGGGCGTGCAACTGGGGCGTCCTAGATTTGAGGGACCGGACCGGGTCATGGAATTGAGGCGGCAAGGCATGAGCATCCGGCAGATAGCCCGTGAGACGGGCCGGAGTTCGGCAGGGGTGCAGAAGATTTGCGCGTCAGCGGAGAAGAGTGAGGCTGGTGACCGATGATCGGTCACCAGTTGGTTGGTCACCACGTGGTCACCAGTGACCAAGTAGACTCTATGGTCGTGAGTTCAGCGGAAAAACAGGAAGTAGCCATGCCAGGACTCGGACTTAAAACTGCGAAAGGCTGCACGGTTCCGTCGAAGCACTCGACCACGGGGGACGACCCGAAAGAGTCGACATCATGACGGTTCGGTGGTCGCCAACATAAATATGCGCGCCTGGATCGTCCGACAAGACCACCGTATTATGAAGCAATTCGCCCGTCCCCTGCCCCGCTGGTTGCGCTTATGGATGCTGGCCTGTACCCGATCTGGCGACGGTTGGTTATGGTACATTGTGGGCGGAACCCTTGGACTGTTCGGCGATCAAGATCGATGGAAAGCCCTGGGAGCCTCGGTTGTGGCCAGCATGATGGGAGTTGCGTTGTTCCTGGTGTTGAAACGCAAGATCCGGAGACTCCGGCCATTCGGAATTGAGCGGCGCCATACCTGGCTCCTGTCGGATCAGTGGAGCTTCCCGTCGGGCCATACGATTTCGGCTTTTGCGGTGGCGGTATCGCTGGGGATCTTTTATCCTCATCTCAAGCCTTGGTTGTTTTTGAGTGCCGCGATGATCGGGATGTCGAGGATTATGCTGGGTATGCACTTTTTGAGCGATGTGGTGGCGGGTGCCGTGCTGGGTGCTGGATTGGGCGAAATGGCAGGTCATTTGGTCCGGCACTTCAGCGTGCAGGATGCCGGAATGTGGATTAAGGCGTTTTTGGTATAAACGGCAGGACGGAATGAATTACAACTTCTGGGCGTTGGCTGTCCCGGTCTGTGCGCGT